>Ga0075429_100000323_pt1 | contig 34402 bp, 24 predicted proteins | sample RhiMetdeltSRZDD3_FD_75295 | JGI IMG/M metagenome (GOLD analysis project Ga0075429, IMG submission 75295) | Populus rhizosphere microbial communities from Tennessee, USA - Rhizosphere MetaG P. deltoides SRZDD3 | ecosystem: Host-associated > Plants > Roots > Rhizosphere > Soil | place: USA...
GAATCCGGGAAGCCGTTTCCGGAGGATCCGATGGATCAGCTCTGGGGCGCCATCGCCGCCGTCTGCGAAAGCTGGAACACCCGCCGCGCCATCGATTACCGGAAGCTGCACGACATTCCCGATACCATGGGAACCGCGGTCAACATCGTGGCGATGGTCTTCGGGAACATGGGTGAGGATTCGGGCACCGGCGTCGCCTTCACCCGTGATCCCTCGACCGGCGAGCGGGCGCTGTACGGCGAGTACCTGCTCAACGCCCAGGGGGAGGACGTCGTCTCGGGGATTCGCACCCCCGAGCCGATCACCAGTCTCCGCGACCGGATCCCGGAGGCGTTCGTCGAGCTCGAACAGGTGGCCCGCACGCTGGAGCGTCATTTCCGGGATATGCAGGATCTCGAGTTCACGATCCAGCGGGGGCGGCTCTTCATGCTGCAGACCCGCCGGGCCCAGCGTTCCGGGCACTCTGCAGTGCGCTGTGCTGTCGAGATGGTGGACGAGGGGCTGATCTCCGAGGAGGAAGCGATCGCCCGGGTGCCGCCCAACGATTTGAATCAGCTGCTGCATCCAACCATCGATCCGAAGGCGGCGCTGGACCTCCTGACCACGGGACTCCCCGCCTCTCCCGGGGCAGCCAGCGGCGCCGCGGTCTTCGACGCCGATCACGCCGAGGCTCGCGGCCGAAAGGGTGAACCGGTGATCCTGGTGCGCCGGGAAACCAGCCCCGAGGACTTCCACGGTATGGTCGCGGCCCGCGCCATCCTCACCGCGCGGGGCGGCATGACCTCCCACGCCGCCGTCGTGGCGCGCGGAATGGGCAAGCCCTGCGTGGCCGGGGCGCATGAGCTCGAGGTCGACGAGCGGGCTCCCGCATTCGCCGTGAATGGCCGGCGGATTCAGGAGGGCGAGTGGATCACCGTCGACGGAAGCACCGGCCGGGTGTTCGCGGGCAAGACCCGCCTGGTCCCGCCGGAGCTCTCGGGTCACTATTCGCGGCTGATGGCCTGGGCCGACGGGATGCGCCACCTGCGGGTCCGGGTCAACGCCGACACCCCCGCCGACGCGCATCGGGGCCGTGACTTCGGCGCCGAGGGCATCGGGCTTTGCCGCACCGAGCACATGTTCTTCGAGGGCGACCGGATCAGCGCCATGCGTGAGATGATCCTGGCATCCGACGGCGAGGGCCGCAAGAAAGCGCTGGCCAAGCTGCTCCCGATGCAGCGGACCGACTTCGAGGGAATCTTCCGGGCCATGGAGGGGTATCCGGTCACCATCCGGCTGCTCGATCCGCCGCTGCACGAATTCCTGCCGAAGGAGCCGGAGGAGATCGCGGCCCTGGCTCGCGAGACCGGCAGGACGGTGGACGACGTCACCCGCGCCATCGCGTCGCTCTCGGAGGTGAATCCGATGCTCGGGCTGCGCGGCTGCCGGCTGGGCATCATGTATCCCGAGATCACGATGATGCAGGCCCGGGCAATTTTCGAGGCCGCCTGTACCGTGGCCAATCGCAAGGGCCGGGTCCAGCCCGAGGTGATGATCCCGCTGGTGGCCCACGTGGTCGAGTTCCGCAAACAGGCGCTGCTGGTGCGGCAGGTGGCGGAAGAAGTGTTCCGCGAGCGCCAGCTCACCGTGCCCTATCTCCTGGGCACCATGATCGAGCTGCCCCGGGCCGCGCTCACCGCCGACGAGATTGCCCGGGAGGCTCAGTTCTTTTCGTTCGGCACCAACGATCTTACCCAGACGACCTGGGGTCTCTCACGCGACGATGCCGGGGTCTTTCTGCCCGCGTATCTGGAGCGCAACATCATCGACGACGATCCCTTCATTCAGCTCGACCTCGATGGGGTCGGCAAGCTGATCTCGATGGCGGTGGGACTGGGCCGGCGGGAACGGCAGGACCTGAAGGTCGGGATCTGCGGCGAGCACGGCGGAGAGCCGCGGGCGGTGGCCTTTTGCGAAGCCCAGAAGATGAACTATGTGTCGTGCTCCCCGTTCCGGGTGCCGATCGCGCGGCTCGCCGCGGCGCAGGCCGCCCTCGCTGAACGCGGGACGATGAACCGGACCAGGGCCACCGTCTAGCGAGGAGCGAGGAGCGAAGCGCGAGGAGGCAAAGGCCTTTTCCTCTTCGTGCTTCGCTCTTCGCGATTCCCTCAACTGGCGGCCTTCAATCGCTTCCGGCTGGGGGCCGAGGGCTGCGGGCTTGCCGCGGCAACCAGGCCCGCTTCGAATTCCTCACGGCCCATTGGGCGCCCCACCAGATAGCCCTGAATCTTGTGGCAGCCGTGGTCCTTCAGGAACTCGGCCTGGGCTTCGGTCTCCACGCCTTCGGCGACGACATCCAGCTCCATGGCCCGCGCCAGCGCGATGATCGCGTTGGTGATCGCGGCGTCGTCGGGATCGGCGGTGATCCCGGCGATGAAGGAGCGGTCGATCTTGAGTGCCGTCACCGGAAAATTCTTGAGATAGCTGAGCGAGGAGTACCCGGTGCCGAAGTCGTCGATGGCGAGGCTGACGCCCAGGTTGGCCAGCTCCAGGATGGTCCGTCCGGTGACGCCCCGCGGCTCCATCAGCATCGATTCGGTCAGCTCCAGCACCAGCGAGCGGGGGCGGACCCCGGTGTCCTGGAGGATGGCACGCACCATTTCCACGATCCCGTCGTGGCGGAGCTGGCGGGCGGAGAGGTTGACCGACATCCGCACCGTGCCGAGGCCCGCCTCCTCCCATGCTTTTGCCTGGGCGCACACCTCGCGGAGAATCCATTCCCCGAGCGGCACGATGAGCCCGCACTCCTCGCAAAGCGAGATGAATTCCGCCGGGGAAACCAGCCCGCGCTCCGGGTGCTCCCAGCGCACGAGCGCTTCCGCGCCCACCGGCTTGCGGGTCTCGAGATCCACGATGGGCTGGTACCAGACGGTGAATTCCCGCGCCTCGACTGCCTTGCGCAGCTGCTGCTCCAGCTGCAGACGGGTCATCGCCTCCGCGTTCATCGACGCCGAATACATCTGGTAGGTGTTGCGGCCCTGCTCCTTCGCGTGATACATCGCGACATCCGCGCTCTTGAGCAGCTCCTCGGTGTCGGCGCCGTCGAACGGATAGATCGCGATGCCCACCGACGCGGTGACGAAGACTTCCTGGGTCCCGAGTCGGATTGGACACCGGAGCGACTCCAGGAGCCGGCGGGCCACGCGCACCGACTCCTGCGGGTCGGTGAGATCGGACAGCACCACGGTGAATTCGTCGCCGCCCAGGCGGGAGACTTCGGCGCCGCTCTGCTGGACTCCCAGCCGGGCCACGCTGTCCCCGGTCCGGGCCGATCCGGTCAGGCGGCGGGCGACCTCCTGGAGCAGCTCGTCACCCAGATCGTGTCCCAGGGTGTCGTTGATCCGCGAAAAGTGATCGAGATCGATGAAGCAGACCGCGACGAACCGGTCGCTGCGCGCTGCCCGCACCAGCGCCTGGGCCAGACGCTCCCGGTAGAGCACCCGGTTGGGCAGCTTGGTCAGGCTGTCGTAGAAGGCGAGAAAACGAACCTGATCCACCATCCGCGCGTTGGCGAGCGCCACCGCGATCTGGTCGGCGATGCGGCGCACCTGGACCATGTCGTCCTCGGTCGTCTCCCCCGGCTTTCTGCGCAGCGCCAGGACCCCGAGCAGGTCGCCGGTGAATCGAAGCGGAAACACCTCGACCTCGGTCGCATCGCCCTCGCGATGGAAGTGACTCAGAAAGAGCGGCAGGGTCTCTTGGCCGGTCGCATAGACCAGCCGGTCGGGATGCTGCTGGGCGCGGCGGAGATCCTCCGGACCGAGCCGGGTCCGCTCGTGCGAGCGCTCCATGCCTCCCGCAGAGCCGCGCCAAGTGATCGCGTCGACGCTCTCCGGGGCGGCCAGCAGGGTGATGCTGAGGCCGTCACAGGGGCACATGTCGGGCACCCGATCGACCACGGCCTGGGCAATGGAGCCGGTGTCAACCGAGGAAAGCACGGCGCGATCGATCTCCGCCGCGGCCTTGAGGGCGTTGAATTGGCGGGCCAGGCGGGTCGACATCGTGTTGAACGAGCCGGCCAGCTCTTCCAGCTCGTCGCCACTGGACACCTGCACCCGATGCTCGAAGTCCCGCTCGGCGATGCGGCGGGTGCCGCGCTGCAGCTCCGCCAGCGGCTGGAGGCTCCGGCGGATCTGGCTCATGCACAGGAGAAGCACGGTGAGCAACGACGCCGCCAGCAGCAGCGGAAAGTCACGCTGGAACGACGCCATGGGAGCCAGCACGTCGTTCATCGGCTCACTCATGATGACGCGGGCCGGTATGGGGAAGGACCGGTCGGTTGCGGCAGGAGCCCACCAGGACGCCAGCGACTCTCCGCGCGAGCCGCTCCATTCGAATGTTCCGCTGGGCGCCCGCGTCAGGGGTCCGGCAATGCCCGGGGTGATTCTGGCGCCCCCGGTTGCCGAGGCGATCAGGACGCCGGTGACCGGATCCCACAAGGTCATGGAGACGCTGGACGGCAACGCTTCGTCGTCGCTGTCGCTCCAGAGATACGACGGGTTGATCCGGGCGACGACCAGGTCCGGGCTCGCCCCGGGACGATGCACCAGATAGATCCGAAGCGCGTCGGCCTCATGCCGTCGTGCGAACACGGTGCTCTGGCCCGGCGCCAGCTCGGGCAGCTCCGCGCGGGTGAGCGTTGGGAGGTCGTCCGCCTCTCCGCCCAGCCGCCGGGTCGCCTTGGCAGAGACCCACACGACCTCGTCCGCGGCGTACAGGATCGACGAGGTGCACTCGGAGCAGGCCGGCAAACGGGAGCCGGACTTTCGCAGGTCGGCTTCCAGCAGGTCGAGCCGGTCGAACAGGACGTGTCCGGCGGAGCCGGCGATCGACGCGAGCCGTTCCCAGCTCTGCTGAGTCAGCTGCGACGCCGTGCTCTGGTAGGAGAGCCAGCCGACTGCGCAGGTCGGGACGACGGCACAGACGACGAAAAGCACCAGGAGCCGCTGCCCGAACCTGCTCTGCAGGAGCAGCTTGGTCGCGAGGGAGGGTGACTCGGCCGGCGGCTGGGACTGCTGGCGCATTACCATCCGGATCATTGGGGGTGGCCCGGAAAAAACTCCCCGGGCAGGCGTCCAATCAGCAACGGGCGGGCCAACCCCTTTTGTGGCAGCTATGCTATGGCCGGACAACGGTTTGAGGGTTTGGGCCGGGCTCCCGACTGCCGCGGAGATCAGGCAGGTCCCTCGCTTCGCCAGAGGCGCGAGTCTACTTTGCCTCGGCGCGCCGGTGGTCGGCGCGCCGCTCCGCCTCATTGCCTTCTTCTCATGGAGTTCCCATGGCGAATCCTCTCGTCGGCGTGGTGATGGGCTCGAGCTCCGATTGGGAGGTGATGCAGCACGCGGCGCGCCGGCTGGGAGACTTCGGGGTCGAGTACGAAACCAGGGTGGTCTCGGCCCACCGGACGCCGGATCTGCTGTTCGAGTACGCCACCACCGCCGCGGACCGGGGACTGGTGTGCCTCATCGCCGGCGCCGGCGGCGCGGCACACCTGCCCGGGATGCTCGCCGCCAAGACCGTGCTGCCGGTGCTCGGCGTGCCGGTTCCCTCCCGCCACCTCCAGGGTCTCGACTCGCTCCTTTCCATCGTGCAGATGCCTGCGGGAGTTCCGGTCGCCACGTTCGCGGTGGGAGAAGCCGGCGCGCACAACGCCGCGCTGTTTGCCGTGGCGCTCATCGCCACCGGCGATGCCGCGCTCCGAAACGCGCTCACCCGATTCCGCACGGCGCAGCAGGAACAGGTCCTGGCCCAGCGGCTGCCTGCTCCCGCCCCCTGATGATTCCGCCAGGCGCCACCCTGGGCTTGCTCGGGGGAGGACAGCTCGGAAGGATGTTCACCTCCCGCGCCCGCTCGATGGGCTACGAGGTGGTGGTCCTCGATCCCGACCGGCACTCTCCCGCGGGACGCATCGCCACCCGGCATATCGAAGCCTCCTATCTGGATCCTGAGGCGCTGGCAGAGCTCGCCGGCGTGTCGTCCGCCGTGACCACGGAGTTCGAAAACGTCCCCGCGGCGGCGCTGCAGTTCCTGACGGCACGGGTCCTGGTCAGACCGGGGCCGGGGGCACTCGCCATTGCGCAGGACCGCCTGAGTGAGAAGGCCTTCTTCGTCGACGCCGGCATCCCGACGGCGGACTTCGCGCCGGTCCGAAACGCCGACGACATCGAGGGAGCCTGGGCGCGCGTGGGGGTCCCGGCGCTCCTCAAGACCAGCCGGCTGGGATATGACGGGAAAGGACAGGTGATGGTCGAGTCACTCGAGGAGGCGCACCGAGGGTTCGCCGGGCTCGGGGGGGCGACCTGCGTGCTGGAGCGACGGCTCGCGCTGGAGGGAGAAATCTCGGTCGTGCTGGCCCGGGGAGAGGACGGCAGCGTGGCCGCGTTTCCTCCCGGGGAGAATCATCACGTCCGCGGGATTCTCGACACCACCGTGGTGCCGGCCCGCCTCCCGGCGCCGCTCCTGGAGCAGGCCGTCGCCACGGCCTGCGATGTCGCCGCCCGGCTGGACTACGTCGGCGTCATGGCACTCGAGTTTTTCGTGGCCGAAGCCGGCCGGCTCTTCGCAAACGAGATCGCGCCCCGGCCGCACAACAGCGGGCACTACACTCTCGATGGGTGCGACGTCTGCCAGTTCGAGCAACAGGTTCGGGCGCTCGCGGGTCTTCCGCTCACCGCGCCCCGCCTCCTGTCCGCGGTCTGCATGATCAACCTCCTGGGCGATCTCTGGCAGGGCGGCGAGCCCCGGTGGGCTGCCGCGCTCGCGCTCCCGGGTGTGTCACTTCATTTGTACGGAAAGAAGGACGCCCGGCCGGGGCGGAAGATGGGGCACCTCAACTGTCTGGGCGAGACGGCGGATCAGGCGGAAGGGCTGGCCCGGCGCGCGCTGGCCGCGCTCGCGGGTTAGGGAAGCCGAGCCGCGAGCCGCCGCAGCGGTGCCAGATCCTGCCGGGCCTGCGGATCGGCCTGGGCCCAGTTCTTCGCCAGCTGGTCGAGGGCCAGGACTGCGGCGGCCTTGTCGCCGGTCGCGATCGCGGCGCGGGCGAGTCCCAGCAGCGAGCGGGAGCGCCCCGGCGCCAGCGCCAGCGCGCGCCGGAACTCGGCCTGCGCTTCGGTCGGCTCGATCTCCAGCAGCATCCACCCCAGCAGCTCGTGGCTCGGCTCCACGATCGCCGGCGGCCCGAATTCCATCGGCATCGCATCCTCGATCCGGGCAGCCTGTCGGACGGCGCGGACTCCCGCGTCCCGGCTGCCGCCGAGGAACAGCGCCATCCCGCCCAGCTCCCCCGCCATCACCCGTCCCGCCATCGTCGCAGGATCGGCGGCGCCGCGATCCTCCCGCAGCCCGTCGACGAGCCGGGCCAGCTCCGAGGCGGCGTCGGCGAGCGCGGTCTGGTCGCGCCGCCGGTAGGCGATGGCGCCGCGAGTGAAAACATCGGTGGCCTCGCTCATCACCGACATCCGGTCGTGGCTCGACTCCTGGTCGAAGACCAGGCCCCGCCAGTCCTCCGAGTGCAGGAGATAGTGGGCCCGCATGTCGACCAGCGCGCCGTGCTGCTGGTGCAAGCCTCCCCCCGCGAGGTTCCTGCGCAGCTGCGCGATGAGCTGCTGCGCCATCGCGTACCGGCCCTGCTGGATGAGGCCATAGACCAGCCAGCTGGAATAATGCCCCGGCAGGGTGGCCTGGAGCCGCATCGCAATCTGGTTCTGGCTCACGACATCGTCCCACATGCCCATCGCGAGAAAGATGTGCGTGGTCATGTGCTGGGCGTGGGCGGCGTCGGGCGCGATCCGGGCATAGGCCCGGGCGGCCGCGAGCCCGAGGGGGGCATGGACCGGGTCGTCGTACGCATGAATCAGATAGTGCGCCCCGCCGGGGTGATCGGGGTTGGCGCGAAACACCGTGTCGGCGTAGACCGCGGCTCGAAGATAGGTCGTGGTGTCCCGGATCCCCTGATTGAGCCCGAGGAGCGCCAGCGCGTAGAATGCCTTGGCCTCGAGATCACCGGGGTTTTCCCGAACCAGCCGCTCCATCACCTCGGCATAGAGCGTGTCGCGCCGGGCCTTCGGCCCCGGGCCATAGAGCGTGTCGACTGCCTCGAGATATCGTTGCTCTCGTGCGGTGGGAGCCCTGGCCCGCCGGGCCTCCGGCGTCGGAGCGAGTCGCTCCAGTGCGCTCCGTCCGGAGCCCACGTCCTGCTGGTTCCACACCGGATGGGTGTACGTCATCGCTTCGCCCCAATGCGCCATCGCGAACCCCGGCTCCAGGGCTTGAGCCTTGCGAAAGGCCCGCTCGGCACTCTCGTACTCGAAGCTGTGAAGGAAGAGCACACCCTGAACGAACGCCGCCTGGGCGGCCGCCGACCCGGAAGTCGGAAACGCGATGGTACCGAGACGGGAGCCGGGCAAGGGAGCCTGGGCCGGGAGGGACAGCGCGCCGCAGAGCGCCGCCGCGAGGACCGCTGTGAGGCGGAACATGGAAGTAGTATAGCGAAGCGCGAAGAGCGAAGGGCGAGGAGGTGTTCCCTCTTCGCTCCTCGCTCTTCGCCACTTCCTCACACAATGGAGGCGCAGGGAATCGAACCCTGGTCCGAACCAGCTTCCAGCACAGCGTCTACGTGCGTAGGCCGGTGTTCTCGCGTGGTCCCGGGCCGGTCATCGGCCAACCTTCCCGGAACGAACCTCCGAAGAGTCTCGCCTGCCGCGTCGGAGGGCCACGGCAGGCCAGCCCGGTTTTGCGTATTCGACGCCGACGCCCCGGACGGGCTCCGTCGCCGAAGGTGCCTAGAGCGAGACTAGCTCAGCTTAGGCAGCCAGCGCCAAATCAGAGTTGGCATTTGAACGTTTCCAAGCGGTTTTACCAGGGACCTGGACCTGGGCACGCTGCCACACCTTCTACTGACCCGTCGAAGCCAGTCGCCCCCGTGTTGGAACTGCTTGAATCATAGTGGAGACGACGCTTGGACGGTATGCCTGGAGGTGATGACACGGCGGCAGCTGGACCGCGATCAACGCAGCTGTTCCCGACATGACACTGAGGTACCGAAAAGTCATGGCTCCACCCGGATCGGCACTCGGACGGTGACCACCCGGCGAGATGGCGCAAAGACCTCGAGCCAGAGACGTCCGGGTGCGGCCGGCTCCACCTCGAAGTCGAACGCTTCCCCGATGCTCACCACCTGGATCGCGGGAACCATGGTCCGGGCCCGGAGCGGAAGGTCAGCCCCGTCCTTGGCGACCGGGCGCCAGCGGACCAGCATCGTGTCGGGACCCGACAGGGCGGCCGGGGATGGCCGCGCGGTGAGGCTGACGGTCGCGTTCGGCGTTCCAATCGAGAGGTTGGCGATCCGGAACCGGTAGGTGTTTCCGGCGCGGAGGACGAGCGTGTCGGGATCCTCCTGGCCGTTGATTTCGCGGGCGTCGTCCTCGCCCGATCCCCGGGCCGACTTGAGGAGGAAGACACGATCCGACGCCGGATCGGCGAGGGGTGCGTCGCGCACGATCAGCGCGCCCACCAGCCCGGCGCGGTGGTGGCGCGGCTCCTCCACGTGGGAGTGATACAGGAAGGTCCCGCTCCGGGGCGGCGTCATGCGGGCATCGAACGAGTCGCCCGGCGCGATGAGCGGGGACAGCCGCGCGCCGGCACCGGAGAATCCGGCCACGCCGTCGAAATAGCTCTCCAGCTCGATCCCGTGCCAATGGACCGAAAGCGGCTCGCCGAGCTGGTTCACGACCCGGATCGATACCGGCTGTCCGCGGAGCAGCTCGAGCGGCGGGCTCACTCCCGGCCGTGCCGGTGCTGTGGGCCGACCGCTCTCCTCGGGCGCAAAGCGGAGCGAGAGCAGCGAGTCGGGAAGTCCCGGGTCCTTCACGGCCATGAGGCGGATCAATCGCCGGGATGCTGCATCGGCGAGCGCGTCGCCCGCGTTGCGCGGGGCGGCCACGACCCCCAGCACCAGCCCCCCCATCCCGGACTCGGCGTGATTGGCGTGCGGGTCCGCCCGAGGCGGGACTTCGCCGAGGGACCGGTGCGGGGCGGCGTGATCCTGGAAGTGACAGTGGAAGAGCCAGTTGCCGGGGCGCTCCGGAACCCACGACATCGTCATCGTGGTGAACGGCGTCATCCGCTCGGTCACCACCAGGCGGCCACCGGCCGCCCGGGCTGGCGTTACGTTGGGGCCGTCGAAGCTCTCCACCGTGTAGTACGTCCCATGGAGATGCATGGGGTGGACGCCGGGGGATGCGTTGACGATCCGCCAGCGGAGCGTGTCTCCCACCCGGCCCTGGATCCGCTCGGTGTGCGGCCAGGAGCGGCCGTTGATCGCGAGGACTTCGCGGGTGCGATCAGGCGTGCCGGTGGTTGTCATCCGGTCCGCGGCGTCGAGCAGGACCAGCACCCGGTCCGGGGTCGCCGGGCCCGAGTCCACCACAATCGCGCCGCCCAGCAGCCCGCGAATCCGGAAGCTCCGGTCCATCGCGGTTCGGCCGTAAGCGCGATACGCATAGTTGCCGGGCCGTGCTGCCCGCACCACCAGCTCACCGGTCTCGCCGGGTGCCAGCGCGAGGGTGTCGTTCCCGGCCCGCTCCGCGCCACCCAGATTCCCGGGCAACACGAACGTGAGGGTGTCTCCGGCGAGCCCGTTTCGGATTTGCGCCCGTATGGTGGTGCCCTGCGGGACCCGGAGGAGCGGCCCTGGCGCCGAGGGGAGCCGCCCCGTCTCGGCGAACGCCTCGACCGCGAGCCCCGGGAGGGAGTCGCCGTCCGGGTGCCACATCGCGCGGACCGCCTCGAGCGAGACTTGGAGGACGCCGTCCCTGAGCCTGCCGGCGGAGACGCGGTTGTCGTTCGGCTGGGCGACCGGAAGCGCCCGCCGCGCCGGCGGAGCGACGGCGGCGAGAAGCGCCACGCACCACAGGCGGACGAAAGGTCGGTGAGTCATTCCGTGCTCACAGGTATTTGATCCGTACGGAGGCTACCGCGGAGGGGGGATAGGCTGCAAGACCGTCGGCTCGGCCGTCACCTTCCGAGTGCGGATCCGGGTGGAGCGATGATCTTTCTGCGAAGGTTGTCGACTTTGAGCCTTTCAGTCTGGGTCCACAACAATAAGAATTTCAGTAGATTACGTATTAAGAACTCGCTTCACATCTCTCTTTCACCTTTAAATGTGACGCAAATGATCCCACCCATTCGGGCGGCCCTTGTCCTCCTGTGCGCCGCCGGCTTTGCCGTCCCGGGGAAGGCCCAGCAATCCCTTCCCCTCCGCCAGTCCAGCCTCGACTGGAGCGCGCGGGATCCCGGATTCAAGCTGGAGCTGGACTCTACCTTCGATGCCCGGTGGCTGGGCGGCGGTGCCACCCCTCCCCGCTGGGATCTCGAAGGCCGCTGGGCCTACTTCCAGTACGCCCTGGACCCCAAGCCGGTGGTGGCGGGCCCGGTGGACGATCCCTGGTGGCGGGTGTCCCGGGACGGGCGGCGGGTGGAACCGGTGGCTCGCAAGGATGCCCTCCTGATCCCTGCCACGGTCGCCTACACCCGGGATGGCGCCCGCGCGGTCTATTTCCACCGGAACGAGCTGCGGTACTGGAAACGGGGCATCCAGCCCCGGCTGCTCCTGTCCCGCACCGATAATGTCACCCCCAGGTGGAGTCCCGATGAGCGGGAAATCCGCTTCCTGAGCGGCGGCGACCTCTGGGCGGTCGACCCGGAGAGCGGAGCACTGCGCCAGCTGACCCGGAGCTTCGTGCAGCCCGATGCGCCGCGCCCGAACCCGATCGCCCAGTCGCTCCGAAAGCAGCAGGAGGATCTTTTCGATTTCGTCAAACGCCTGCGGGCCGACCGCGATACCGCCGAAGCCCGGCGTGCTCGGGATGCCGCCCCGCTGCCCATCGTCATTCCGCGCAAGCGGGACGACACGATCGGCGCACTCGACATCGCCGCCACTGGCGCATACGCCAGCTTCCTTCTGACGCCGAGGGTGGAGAATCCTCAAACAAGCTACAGTGATTACGTCAACGACTCGGGCTTCGTCTTCACCCGCACCTCACGGCCCAAGGTCGGGCAGACGGTTGCCCAGGTCCGGGTGGGCATCGTCAAAGCCGACTCCTTCGCCGTCCCGGACAGCGTGAAGGTGATCTGGGTGGATACCGCCGGTTTCGGAAAACCGGTCAGCGCGATGCAGGCGGAGTGGAATCGGCAGGGCACCCGACTGGCGGTGGATTTCCTCTCGCTCGACTACAAGGATCGCTGGATCGTCCTGGTGGACCCGGCGACCGGCAAGCGGGAGAAGGAGCTCGAACATCTGCGGGATGACGCCTGGCTGGTGCACTACTGGACCGCCATGCCGACCCCGATCACCTGGCTTCCCGATGGCGAGACCCTCGCCTACACCAGCGAAGCCTCGGGATGGCATCATCTGTGGACGGTGAATGCCGCCGGGGAAAAGCGGCAGCTCACCACCGGAGAATGGGAAGTCCGCGGGGTGACCCTCTCGCGTGATGGCTCCCGCTGGTGGCTGGAGACCAGCATGGATCACCCGAGCGAGCGACATCTCTATTCCATGCCGGTCGCCGGCGGGCCGCTCACCCGGGTGGACCGCCTGGGGGAGGGCGAGGTCCAGCCGGTGCTCTCACCCGATGAAACGGTGCTGGCCGGGCGCTTCTCGAACCCGCGGGAGCTCAACGATGTCTACATCCAGTCGGTGGCGTCGGCCGCCGCACCGATTCGGGTGACCCGGAGCGGCACCGATGCCTTTTACCGCATCGCCTGGCCGAAGAGCGATTACATCCGGTTCGACGATGACCAGGGCAAGCCGGTCTGGGCCCGGGTCTACGTTCCCGAGCGCCAGCACCCGACCCGCGCGGCTGTCCTGGAAATCCACGGTGCGGGTTATGCGCAGGGCGTCCACAAGACCTTCGCGGGGTCCGGCGCGCACGGCGGCGCGCTCAATGCCGCCTATCTGACGCAGCGGGGCGTGACCTATATGGTGCTCGACTATCGCGCCAGCGCCGGTTATGGACGCGACACCCGGGCGGCCATCTACCGTTCCATGGGTGACCGGGACGTGGCCTCGGCTGTGGCCGCGCTGCCGGTGCTGGAAAAGAGCTATCACGTGGACAAGAGCCGGATCGGGCTCTTCGGCTGCAGCTACGGCGGATTCTTTACGCTGATGGCGCTCTTCAAGCATCCGGACCTCTTCCGGGCCGGCGCCGCGCAGTGCTCCGTGACCGACTGGGCGCACTACAATCACGGCTATACCGCGAGAATCCTGAACGGCACACCGGTCAGCGACAGCGCCGCCTACCGCGCCTCCTCCCCGATCTACCACGCCGCCGGCCTCAAAGGCAGGCTGCTGCTCCAGCACGGGCTGATCGATGGGAACGTCGAGTACCAGGACGCCGTGCGGCTGGTGCAGCGGCTGATGGAGCTCGGCAAGGACTTCGAGTTCGTCACCTACCCGGTGGACCAGCACGGATGGCAGACCCGATGGGCTCGTCGCGATTCCGTTCGCCGGGTCATGAAGCTGTGGGAAGAAACCATTCTGAAAAACTAGGGAGGAGCGAGGAGCGAAGAGCGAAGCGGCTGTTCCTCCTCGCTCTTCGCTCTTCGCTATTCGCTAGCTCTTGAGTCCCTTCGCTACCGCCTCCACGCGTTCCATCACGCGCAGCAGATTCCCGCTCCAGAGCTTCCCAATCTGCGCTTCGCTGTAGCCTCGGCGCACCAGCTCGAGCGTCACGTTGAACGTCTCGCTCGCGTCGCTCCAGCCCTCCACGCCACCGCCCCCGTCGAAATCCGAGCTGATGCCCACATGGTCGATGCCGATCAGCTTGACGGCGTAGTCGATGTGATCGGCGAAGTCCTTGACCGTGGCGCGGGGCGGCGGCGGGTATTGCTGATCGAGCGCCTGCATCGCCTGCTGGAAGGCGGTGCGCACCGAATCCGGCAGGCCCTGGGCGCCGCCACCGCCGGCGACGCCGTATTTCTGCCGCAGCGCTGCGAGGGCGGCCTGCCGTTCGGGCGATTCCTGGCCACACTTCACATAGCTGTTGAACGCGACGAGCTGAACCACCCCGGCATTCTTCTTGAGGCCGAGGAGCTGCTCGTCATCCAGATTGCGCGAGTGGTTGCAGAGGGCTCGCACGCCGGAGTGCGACGCGATGATCGGAGCGGTGCTGAGCGCGAGCGTCTGCATCATCGACAGCTTCGAGGGGTGTGAGATGTCGACCATGATGCCCAGCCGGTTCATCTCCCCGATCACCTGCCGTCCCAGCGGCGAGAGGCCGTTGTGCAGCCAGATTCCGTCCCGCTCGCCGGTATTCGAGTCGGAGAGCTGACTGTGTCCGTTATGCGCCAGCGACATGTATCGGCCGCCGAGATCGTAGAACTTCTTCACGTTGGTCAGATCGGTGCCGATCGGGTACCCGTTCTCGACGCCGATCAGCGCGACCTTTTTGCCGCTGGCGTAAATGCGCCGGGCGTCCGCGGCGGTCAGCGCGAGCCCGATCCGGTCGGGAGCGATCTGCTCCGTCAACCGGTGAATTGCCTCGAACTTCTCGATCGCCGCGGCGTGGGCGCGGGCATAGCCCTCGGGCGTGAAGTCGTTCCGCTGCCCGACATATACGATGAGAAAGACCGCGTCGAGTCCGCCTTCTTCCATTTTGGGGAGGTTGACCTGGGACGGGAGCCGCTGGGTGTAGTTCCGCTCCGCGGTGAAATTGGCGGGGTTGATGTCGACGTGGGTGTCGAGGGTCATCACCCGATCGTGAATGGCACGGGCCCGCGCCACCAGCGCGGAATCGCTCTGCGCCGCGAGCGGCCCGGCGAATACCCACGCGGCAAGCAATAGTCGGTACATGGACGACCCTCTTCGGTTGGGTACTGGTTGCTGGGTACTGGTTGCTGGGTACTGGTTGCTGGTTCTCTCTTTGCGTCTTTGCGTCGTTGCGCCGTTGCGTCTTTGCGTCGTTGCGTCGTTGCGTCGTTGCGTCCTTGCGTCGTTACGGCTTCCCCTCCCCGAATACCACCACCCGGTCCCGCCCGGTCCGCTTCGCTTCATAGAGCGCCGCGTCGGCCTGGGCCGAGAGGCCCTCCTTGGTAGGGCTGGTCTCGGGGCAGGCCGCCACGCCAAACGACGCGCGAATGGTCCGCCTCTCACCCTGCCACTTCCACTCGCTCCAGGCAACGGCCTGGCGGATCCGTTCGGCGACTTGCCGTCCCCGCTCCAGCACGGCTCCCGGAAGCCAGACGGCGAACTCCTCCCCGCCCACGCGTGCCACGGTGTCGTGGTCGCGCACCGCCTGAATCAGCAGACGGGACACGTGCACCAGCGCGGCGTCGCCGGCCGGGTGCCCCAGGGTGTCGTTGAGCTGCTTGAACTCGTCGAGGTCCATGTACACCAGCGCCCCCGACGAGGTGCTGATCGAGGTCATCACCTCGCCCAGGCCGCGGCGATTTCTGAGCCCGGTGAGCGGGTCTCGAATTGCCGCGTCGGTGAGCGCCCGGCGCTCCAGCGCGCTCAGGAGCCGCGGACCTGCCGTCTCTACCGCGTTGCGGAAGGTCGCCAGAAGCGGTCCCACCGGCTCCGCTCCGCCTGCCGTCCACACCGCGACGGCCCCAAGCGGCGTCTTGTCACCGGGAATCGGACAGAGAAACGCGGGATCCCGTCGGTGCCGACGATCGGAGAGCACGTTGCCGAACGGCGCGAGGACTCCCGGGCTCGCGCCGACGCGGCCGAGCACCACCTGCTCGAGGGGACTCCCCTCGGCGACGAGGGCGCGCAGAAGCCGGCGGTCGGTCCGGAGCGACACACCGGCGATTCGAACGCCTTCGGCGCTCCCCAGCGCGACGCAGGTTTCGACACCGAGCAGCCGTTCCAGCTGATGGGCCAGCCGGAGTGCCACACTTTCCACCGACTCGCCTGGGGTGTTCTGCTCCTTGGCCAGGTCGGCCAGGACCGGCCGCCAGCGATCGTAGTCGAGCAGCCGGGCAAGATCGCGCTGGGCGGTCGCAGTGGCCTGAGGTGAGGTGCCTGGTGGCAGCTGCAAGCCCGCAGCGCGGCCCTCGAGGCTGGCGAACACCAGCGTCCCCGAGCCCAGACGCTCGACGCCTTGTCCATCCCCGACCCGTTGGTGCTCCAGGCGCGCCCGCACCACCCGGTCCACATCCTCCGGAAGACCTCCGGTTGGGACCGCCACCTCACGGGTTCCAGGGCCGACCATCCAGGCGCCCAGCGCACCATTGGACCGGAGTATCCATTCGAGCAGCGGAGGCCCTTCACCGGTGGGCTGCACCGGCTCGGGATGCCGCAGCTGCCGACCGCGCCGAATGAGGAGACCTGCGCCGGTTCCAGCCGCCAGTCCGGCCACCAGCCAGAGCAGCGGACTCACGAGCGGCCCCGTCCCAGCCAGCCCCGGCGGCGGAACCAGATAAAGATCACCAGACACACCACGGCCATCAGGACGATGACTGCCGGATATCCCCAGCGTTTGCCGAGCTCCGGCATATGCTCGAAGTTCATGCCGTAGACGCCCACGATGAACGTTAGCGGAAGGAAGAAGGCCGAGAAGACCGTGAGAACCCGCATGACCTCATTGGTGCGGTGAGAGGACATGGTGACGTGCATGCCCAGGAGATTGTTCAGGTCTTCCTGCAGCTGGTCGGCCCAGAAGTGATAGCTCTCGGTATTCTCCTTGAGGTCCTGGTACAGCGGAACCATCCGCTCTCCGGCCGGCGTCATCCGCACGATCACGTTCTGGGTCTGCCAGAGCATCCGCTTGAACAGACTCACCCGGCGCTTGAGCACGTGGACGCGCTCGAGTGGCGGGTCGGGCATGTCGGGACGGAAGAGACCCTCTTCGAAAATGTCGACGGCATCCTCGGCCTGCTGCAGGGGCTTATCGTACGAGTCCAGCGTCGCGTTCACGAGGGCGGCAAGAAGCGCGGTCCCGGTGCACGGCTCGGCGGACGGGCCGCTGAAACGCTCCCGCACCGCGGAAACGGCGGGGAGATCGACGCGGTGGACGGTGAGTGCCACGTCACTCCGAAGAAAGAGCGCGATCTTCCGGGTGAGCTCCTGCACCGTGCCCGCCGAGTCCGGGGCGAGAGGATCGTACACCCGGAGAATGAGGAAGACCGAGTCGTTGAAGCGTTCGTACTTGGGCAGATGCTCGGGATCGAGACAGTCTTCGACCGCGGTGGCCGGCAGCCCGTACCGGACGGCCAGCGACTGCAACTCCTCCCCCGAGGGATCCGTCACATCGATCCAGGTGAATCCCGGGTGCTCCGAGTGGTAGACGGTCTGTTGCATCAGCCCCCGCTCCGGGTCCGGGCCGAGAGCAGCCGGACCGCCGCCATCGCCGCGCCGAAACCGTTGTCGATGTTCACCACCGTGACGCCGGCGGCGCAGGAGTTGAGCATGCCCAGGAGCGCGGCGACGCCTCCGAACGAGGCGCCGTAGCCGACGCTGGTGGGCACCGCGATCACCGGCGCCGCGACCAGGCCGCCCACCACGCTCGGAAGAGCGCCTTCCATGCCCGCCACGACCACGATGACATCGGCCTGCTGCAGCGCGTCACCCGCGCTGAGGAGCCGGTGGATTCCCGCGATGCCCACGTCGCTGAGTCGATTGACCCGAACTCCCATCGCCTCGGCGGTCGTGGCGGCTTCCTCGGCGACCGGAAGGTCGCTGGTGCCCGCCGTCACCACCAGCAGGTTCCCCTCGAGCGTGAGCGCCGTCTTGGCCGGAAGCCAGGCGGTCCGGCCCGCCTCGCTCCGGCCCAGCCCCTTGAACCGGGCCTGAAGCGCCGCGGCCTGGTCGTCGGCCACCCGGGTGCAGAGGAACCCGCCCTGCGCCGCCTCCAGCGCCTCACAGATGCCGAGAAGCTGGGCTGTGGTCTTGCTCGCGGCGAAGACCACCTCGGGATGTCCCTGACGGAGCGACCGGTGGTGATCGAGCGTCGCGAAGGCGAGATCTTCGGTGGGAAATCGGGCGAGCGAGTCGAGCGCCTGTCCCGGTGAGACCGACCCGGCGGCCACATCCTTCAGAAGGTGCTCGAGGCGAGCCCGGTTCACGCCGCCTGGACGGCCGGCTCGAGGTACTCGCGGAAGATCGCTTCGGCCTCCACCATCGATTCGACCTGGAAGAGACGCTCCCGAAGCTGGGCCGAGTCCGGCAGGCCCCTGGTGTACCAGCCGAGATGCTTCCGGAACTCGATAACCGTCTTGCGCTCGTCGCCCTGGAGCCGAAGGGCCAGCCGGGCGTGATCGAGCGCCACGGCAAAACGGGCCGTCGCGTCGGGCTCCGGCCCCGGCGTTTCCCCGCGGAGAAGCGCCCGGCCGTCCCGGAAAATCCAGGGATTCCCGAACGAGCCCCGTCCGATCATGATGGCGGCGCACCCGGTATGCTCTCGCATCCGGAGGACATCGGCGGCGCGGGTTATGTCGCCGTTGCCGATGACCGGAATGTCCAGGGCCTCCACCACCCGGGCGATCTCGTCCCAGCTGGCCTTTCCCTGAAACATCTGGGTGCGAGTGCGGGCGTGCAGGGTAAAGGCGCGCGCACCGGCGTCCTGCATCCGGAGCGCGATGCCCACCGGGTCACGCGTCTCCTCGTTCCAGCCGCTGCGGGTCTTCACCGTGACCGGCAAGTGCGTCGCCGCGACGACGTCGCGGATGATCCGGTCCACCAGGTCCATGTCCCGCAGACACCCGGAGCCGCCGTTTCGCTGCACCACCTTCTTCACCGGACATCCGAAATTGACGTCGATGAAATCGGGCTGATACGCCTCGGTGACGATCGCTGCGGCCCGGGCCATTCCGGTCGGATCCGCGCCGTAGATCTGCACGCCCACCGGGCGCTCGACCTCCTCGAATTCCGCTCCTTCCAGGGTCCGCCGGATCCCGCGGCGAATCGCTTCGGCGGAGAGGAACTCCGTCATCAGAATATCGGCGCCGAACCGCCGGCAGATCTGGCGGAACGGCCCCTCCGACACCCCGGCCATGGGAGCGAGGATGAGGGGAACGCCGGGCGAGGGGAAGAACGGTAACCGCATGAGGGAAAGCTATTTGGCCGGAGCAGAAGCGGCAACGCGGGGGGTACCGGACACCGGTCGTCCAATCTAGACTACACCTGAATGCGCCTCCGTGAATTCCTGGACCCCACCGCAATCTCGCTCGACCTTCAGGCTCCCACCAAGGACCTGGTGTTCGATGAACTGGTGGCGTTGCTGCGCCTCGACGAGCGCTCGACCCTGCAGATCAGCCGGCTGCTCAAGCGCCGGGAGGCGCTGGGCTCGACCGGTGTGGGACGCGGCTTCGCCATTCCGCATTGCCGTTCGCTGGCACTCAACCGACTTCGGCTCGGGTTCGGGCTGCACCGCGCCGGCCTGGAGTACGAAGCCGTCGATCATCGCCCGGCCCACATCTTCTTCATGATCGTCGCGCCGCCGACCGAAGTTTCCAACCAGTACTTGCCGGTGCTCGGGAAAATCGCCCAGCTCGCCCAGATCCCGGACGTCCCGGAACGGTTGCGGGCCCTCAGCGACACCGAGCAGCTCTTCCGGCTGCTGGAGGAAAAGGGAGTCTAGTTACTCCCATTCGATCGTGGCGGGGGGCTTGCTGCTGACATCGTACACCACCCGATTGACTCCCTGGACTTCGTTGGCGATCCGGTTGGAGATGTGTGCGAGCACATCCGGGGGGAAAGGATACCAGTCGGCGGTCATTCCGTCGCGGCTGGTGACCGCGCGCAGCGCCACCGCCTGATCGTAGGTTCGAAAATCTCCCTGGACTCCCACCGAGCGGATCGGCAGCAGCACCGAAAAGGCCTGCCAGATCTCGTCGTAGAGTCCCGCCGCCCGAATCTCCTCGATGTAGATGGCGTCCACCTGCCGGAGCAGATCGAGCGCCGGACCGGTAACCGGGCCCAGAATCCGGATGGCTAATCCCGGACCCGGAAAGGGATGCCGGCCCACCATTTCTTCCGGCAGACCCAGCTCCCGACCCACCTGGCGCACTTCGTCTTTGAAGAGCTCGCGCAGCGGCTCGATCAGTGCGAACGGGAGCTTCTCGGGCAGCCCACCGACGTTGTGGTGGGTCTTGATGGTGACCGAGGGCCCCCCGCCGGGGGAGGTGGATTCGATGACATCGGGATACAGGGTTCCCTGGACCAGGAAGCCGACATCTCCTTCCACCGTCTTCGCCTCGCCGGCAAACACGTCGATGAACTCGTGCCCGATGATCCGCCGCTTTTCCTCGGGATCAGCGATTCCGGCAAGCCGGGCGAGGAACCGGCGGCTGGCGTCGATCACCCGGAGGTCGATGCCCAGATGCCGCCGAAACGTCTGCTCGACCTGCTCGCGCTCGTGCAGCCGGAGCAGGCCGTGGTCGACGAAGATACAGGTGAGCCTGTTCCCGACGGCGCGGTGAACCAGCGCGGCCGCCACCGACGAATCGACCCCGCCGGAGAGCCCGCAGATCACCCGGGTCGCCGGCCCGACCTGGTGAATGATCCGGGCGACCTGGCTCTCGATGAAATGCCCCGCGGTCCAATCGGGCGTGCACCCGCACACATCGAACAGAAAGCTCGCGATGATCTCGCCGCCCCGAGGGGTGTGCGCCACCTCGGGATGGAACTGGACCGCGAAGATCGGCTTGCTCCGGTGCTCGAATCCGGCAACCGGTGAATTTGCGCTGGATGCCGTCGCCACGAATCCCGGCGGCGCGGCATCGACGTGATCTCCATGACTCATCCACACCTGGATCTCTTCGCCGGGCGTGAAACCCCCGAAGAGACGTCCCCCCAGCACCTTCACCGCGGCCCGGCCATACTCCCGGCGCGAGGCGCCCACCACCCGGGCACCGGCGAGGTGCGCGAGCAGCTGCATCCCGTAACAGAGCCCGAGGACCGGAGTGCCGAGGTCGAGCAGCTCCTTGGGTGCGAGCGGGGCGCCCTCGTCGTAGACGGAGCTGGGCCCGCCCGACAGAATGATCCCCTTGGGACCCCACTCCCGGATCCAGGAAAGGGACCGGCTCGCGGGATGGATTTCCGAATAGACGTGGGCCTCGCGCACCCGCCGGGCAATCAGCTGGGTGAACTGGGACCCGTAATCGAGAATGAGAATCTTGTCGTGCATCGTCATGACGCGGCGGCGGAGCCGCCGAGGCAATCCGGCCGCTCACCGCGAATCAGGTCGTCCAGCGTCTCGCGCTGCCGCGCGACGGCCCATTTGCTCCCGTCGACCAGGAGCTCCGGAGGACGGGGGCGCGCGTTGTACGTCGACGACATCACGAATCCATAGGCGCCGGCCCCCAGGATCGCGATGACGTCTCCGGGCTCCGCCAGGGGCATCGGGCGGTCCAGCGCGAGAAAATCACCGCTCTCGCAGATCGGACCGACCACATCCACGTGCCGGAGCGCCCGGCCCCGATCCCGGGCGACCACCATCTCGTGATGGGCGTTGTACCGGCTCGGGCGTACCAGGTCGGTCATTCCGGCATCGACGACGACGAAGTGCTTGCCTCCGGCCTGCTTCCGGTAGAGGACGGTGGTGAGCAGGATTCCGGCGCTGCCGACGAGGTAGCGCCCCGGCTCGAGGTGAACGGCCAGGCCGAGGGGCGCGGTGATCGGCCCGATCGCCACGGCCAGGTCCCAGGGATCGAGCGGGACCTCGTCCTTATATCGGATGCCCAGCCCTCCCCCGATCCCGATCGACTCCAGCGTCGTGATGCCCGCTCCGCGAATCGTACCGACCAGCTCGGCGAGCCGAGCGGCGCCGGTGCTGTACGGCTCGGTCTCGAGCAGCTGGCTGCCGACGTGCATCGCGATACCGCTGAGCAGAAGGTGGGGATCCCCGGCGATGCGTTTCGCGGCGTCCAGGACCTGGTCGGCGGGGATGCCGAACTTGGCTGCCGCGGTGCCGGTGGTGATGTAGGGGTGGGTATCGACGGTGACATCGGGATTGACCCGGATGCCGACCCGCACCGGGACGGCGCCGGCCCGTCGCCGGGCGAGATCGGACAGCAGGGTCAGCTCTTCGAGCGACTCGATGTTGATCTGTCCGATCCCCGCCTCGAAGGCCAGCGACAGCTCGGCGGCCGTCTTCCCCACCCCGCTGAATACCAGCCGGTCCGGCGTGAACCCCGCCGCGCGCGCCAGATGCAGCTCGCCTCCGGACACGATATCGCAGCCGGCGCCGAGGTCCCGGAGGACCCGCATCACGGCGAGACAGCTGTTGGCCTTGACCGCATAATGGATTCGGTGCGGCAGCGTTCCCATCGCAGCGGTCAGCGCTTCATATCGGCGCCGAATCGACTCGGCGTTGTAGACGTAGGCAGGTGTCCCGGCTTCGCGCGCGATCTCCTCGACCGGGACCCCGCCGAGCAGCAGGGCACCGGTCCCATCACGAGAGAGTCCCGCGTCGGTGAAGAGCTCCTCCCGGCGGCTGTTTCCCGACGTCTCGCCGTCCAGCCGTCCAGACTCCATCAGTACGCCTTCGCCCACACGACCTCGGCGGTTGCGGGACGCCCGGTCCAGATGCAGGTCGCCGGCGCTTCCGCGGAGCGGAATTCCTCGTCGGGAATGACCCTGATGGTCGCCTTGGTCTGCTCCTTGATCTCGGCTTCGACCGCGGGATCGCCACACCACCCGGCATAGACGAATCCCCCGTTGCCCTCCAGGAAATCGACGAACTCCTGCTTCGATTTGGGGCCGCGAAGAGACGCCGCCTCTCTGCGGGCCCGGGCCGCTTCGAGGAGGGCCAGCTGCATCTTTTCCATTTCCTGGTGCAGCCGTGCCGCCAGGCCGGCCAGCGGAAGCGGTTCCTTGGGACCTCCGGTGCGTCGCGCCAGCATCACGGTCTCGTTGGCCAGATCACGGGGACCGAGCTCGAGCCGAAGCGGGACTCCGCGTCCCTCCCACTCGTAGTATTTGGCACCGGGCTTCATCCCTTCGCGGGCATCATGGTGGGTGCGAATACCGGCGCTGCGCAGCTCCGCGACCAGCCGGTCCGCCGCCGCGGCCACCCGCGAGCGCTCGTCATCGGTTTTCCAGATGGAGACGATGACGACTTGCCACTGGGCGAGACGGGGCGGGCAGACCAGCCCCTGATCGTCTCCGTGGGTCATGATGAGACCGCCGACCAGACGGGTGGAGACGCCCCATGAGGTGCTCCAGACGTGGTCGAGCCCGCCGTCGGCGGTCTGAAAGGTGACGTCGAACGCCTTGGCGAAATTCTGACCGAGATTGTGGCTGGTGCCGGCCTGGAGCGCCTTGTTGTCCTGCATCAGGGCTTCGATCGCGTAGGTTCGCAGCGCCCCGGCGAATCGCTCGCTGTCGGTCTTCCGGCCGGTGATGACGGGCATCGCCATCCACTCTTCCGCGAACCTGCGATAGATCGCGAGAATCGTCTGGGTCTCCCGCTCGGCCTCGTCCTCGGTGGCGTGGGCGGTGTGCCCTTCCTGCCAGAGAAACTCGGTGGTGCGCAGAAAGAGCCGGGTTCGAAGCTCCCAGCGAACCACGTTGCACCACTGATTGACCAGCATTGGCAAGTCGCGCCAGCTCTGGATCCACTTGGAGAACATCGCATAGATGATGGTCTCCGACGTGGGCCGCACCACCAGCGGCTCATCCAGCTCTTTCCCCCCGGCGTGGGTCACCACTGCGGTCTCGGGCGCGAAGCCTTCGACGTGCTCCGCCTCCTTGTGGAGGAAGCTCTGCGGAATGAAGAGCGGGAAATAGGCGTTCTGGTGACCGGTGTCCTTGAACATGCGGTCGAGCGCCCGCTGCATCTCTTCCCAGATCGCGTAGCCGTTGGGCCGGATCACCATGCAGCCGCGGACCGGACTGTAGTCGGCCAGCTCGGCTTTCATGATGAGCTCGTTGTACCAGGCGGAAAAGTCCTGGAGACGCGTTGTCAATGCCTTGGACTCTGCCATAGTGCCAGTCGTGAGACGTGAGACGTGAGTCGTGAGACGCGAGCCTTCAGCCTTCTGCCTTCAGCGCTGCTTCGACGACATCGGCCAATCTGTCCAGAGGGACTTCGCTCTGGCTCCTGCTTCCAAGATTCTTCAGCACCGCGGCGTTCCGGGCCCGCTCTTCCGGACCGAGCACGATCGCGTACCTGGCGCGCCGGGCACCCGCCAGCTCGAGCTGTTTGCCGATTTTGACGTCGCCCAGGGCATACTCCACTCCGAGATTCCGTTCGCGAAGCTGATGCGCCAGCCGGAGCGCGGTGGCCCGGTCATCGCCCGTCGCCGCGACCACGAAGACCTCGGCGCTGGGGGCCGCTGCGGGCACCAGCCCCCGCTCCTTGAGCAGCTCACCCAGCACCACATCTCCCATGCCGAAGCCCAGTGCCGGCAGGTTGACCCCACCCACTCGCTCCAGCAGATCGTCGTAGCGGCCGCCGCCGCAGATGGCGCGAAGCGATTTCTGCGCGTCGAAGAGCTCGAACACCGTCCCGGTGTAGTAGGCCAGGCCCCGCACGATCGTGAGGTCGAAGTCCACGAACTCGCCCAGCCCCATCGCGTCGAGCGCCTCCATGGTGCGGTGCAACGGCTCCCCGGCGCTCGCGGCCGCCGGATAGCTCGACTCGAGGTCGGCCCAGGTTTGAATCGACGGCAGCGATTCCAGGCGGGTGATCGCGGCTTCGTCGGCGCCGTCCTCGAGCAGCGCGCGCTTCCGGGTGGCGTATTCCGAGCGACCGAGCTTGTCCAAGGCGTGGAACGCGAGCGTCTGGCGGGCCGCGCCGATGCCGATCTCTTCCAGAAGCACCGCAAGGAGCCGCCGGTCGGAAAGCCGCACCCGCACGTCCGCCGCGGTGAGCCCGAGCGCCCGCATGACGTCGATGCTCAGCGCGATGATCTCGGCGTCTCCGAGCGGCCCCGGCTCGCCGATCAGATCACAATTCAGCTGGAAGTGCTCGCGCAGCCGGCCCCGCTGCTGCCGTTCATAGCGGAAGAGCTGGGGAATGGAGAACCAGCGAATCGGTTTCCGGAGCCCGTTGGCGCGTTCCGCCACCATCCGGGCGAGCGTCGGCGTCATCTCGGGGCGGAGCGCGACCTCGCGTCCTCCCTTGTCGGTGAATCCGTAGAGCTGCCCGGCGATCTCATCGCCGCTCTTGCCGGTGTAAAGCTCGAGCGACTCCAGCGGCGGGCCGTCGTACTCCTCGAACGCGTAGCGGCGGGCCACCCGCCGCATGGCATCAAAGATGTGAGCCCGGAGGGCGAATTCCTCCGGAAAGAAATCCCGGAAACCGGGAAGAGCCTTGAAGAGCATCTGGCAAGATAACTCCCTAAGCCCTCAAGGACCAATGACTTAGGAGTATGCTTGGTAGCTGGTTCGTTGATCTTACCACATGCTGCACTAGTCTGAGTTCAGCGAGGATGAGCGCACCAGAGCTATTGTCTTAAGACCTAGACTCTCGAGCTATCGTTATTCGGGGTGCGGAACAATGGCACTGATCAGACTCATCGCTCCTTTACGTTTCTCGCAATCGGTCAATCGCGTGCTAGGGGTTTCGCTTGCGTGGTCGGCGACTGTTGTTCCGTTTTCACTAGTGGTATCCCAAGCTACCCAGTCGCCTCCACAACTCCGCTTGCCACCAGTCAGTGGACGCTCGGGACACGAGTTTCAGCAAGTCGCCGCCATCCGGGAGCTCGCCGATGGCCGGGTGCTAGTGCTTGACCGATTTAATACGGAAGCGCCTCTAATACTTGTCGATTTTACTGCACGGACTGCAACGACAATTGGGCGATTCGGTAGCGGACCAGGCGAGTACCGTCGTCCCATGTCCTTGGTCCCGCTGGGCGGTGACAGCAGCCTTGTGACCGACGACGCGCTTCGGCGCTGGCTGGTACTGTCAGGGGAAACGATTGTCGACCACATCCCGACTGACCGCGAGCCCGCAAGAGCTGTCGGCTTCCTTCTCTACGGAGGAGACTCTCGATCGCAAGTGTTGAGCGTTCGCGCCTTCAAGTCTGCTGAGCCGATGCAAATGACAGTCACATGGCACGCGGAATCGACCTTCGCGATCCGGGGGGATATCTCTCGTCGACGAGCGGACACTTTGGCCAGACTTCGAGGTGGTGCGGCACGCATGCAGCGGGTCCAATTGATAAGACCCGGTGCCGACATCAATCCGACTCACCTACTGCCGAATCCGCTCGTCGTTGCTGACCAGGCGCTGCTTTTCCCTGATGGTTGGATTGCAGTGGCGCACTTCGCGCCGTACAGGGTGGAGTGGTTGTCTCCACAAGGCCGCTGGACTCAGGGTGGACCCCTGCCGCTGACTCGGATAAGGGTCACAGAAACTGAGCGAAGGGCAGCGATGGAGCGGCGCTTTGAGGAACGAGGTCGAGCGACAGCAACCTCTGTGTTTAACGATTGGCCGGAGGAATTGCCTCCTTACTTAGATGACGCCCTTCTCGCTATGCCGAGCGGACACCTCCTAATCCGAAGGACTCCGGTATCCGGCACAAAAGCGGGCATTTATGACATAATTGATAGGCGTGGACTCCTGACTGCCACGATGAGGGTAGCCGCCGATGAGCGAATCGTTGGATTCGGCGCTCGCGCGATGTATGTCTCTGTCACGAATGAAGACGACGTTGCAATACTGCAGCGCCGTCCTTTGCCAACTGTGCCCTGAGAGCGCTCACCCATCGTCGGCTTAGGGCTCACGAGCGTTTGCGAAGTGGATATGCGCGAATGTGCTGGACGTCGTCGTCATCCTTCCAGACACCGTAGACGATTCCGGTTCCGATCGTCGTGGGACGGAAATTCGCGGGCATGGTCACCCGCCCCAGCAGCCGGCCCGACGAGTCCACTACCGCGAAGACGCCCGCCTTCACCCTGGGAGACGCGACCTCCTGCACCCAGGTATTTCCGTCGCCATCGATCAGCAAGGCGCTCACGAACGAAAATGTCTGCGGGTATTTCGCTTGTTCGATCCGTGTCTTGAGCTGGGATTTGACCGGGGCGGGCACCGCTCGCATCATCGGCATTCCCTCGATGAGGTCGAGCTGGCCCTGCCGGTGCGCGGCGATGTCGTCGGGAGTGATGGGCACGGGACGAGTGTCCAGACGAATCAGCCGGAGGAGCTTGCCATTCCGCTCGCGAACCTCGATTTCCCAGCTGTTGTTCTGGGCCAGATAGAATCGCTCTCCCTGCGCGGCGCTCACGCTGACCCGGCCGAGGGGAACCGCCGTGGGTGCGTTGAACGACTGGGTCCCCATGGTCATGGTCATACTTTCCATCTCGATGCCGGGGAACCGGGCGATCGTGTCGCGTACCAGGCCATCGGAGCCGTACCGGAACGCGCTGATCGAGTCGCGAAAAACTCCATCGCGCGGCTGGTTGAGGGCAAAGCTCATCGTGACGCCCGCCACGCTTCCGTCGGAAAACCACCCCTGGGGAATGGCCATCTCGAACCGCCCTCCGACAGGAATCGGCGCTCCGCTGGTTCCGCCCAGCGAGAAGGAGCGCTGGTAGGTCCCCGCCGAATCGAGGACCGTGAGCCGCCGCACCAGGAAATCCGATACCATGATCGAGTCGCCGGGGCCGAGCCAGATCCCCGCGAGGTTCTGATATTCGCCGGGCCCGCCCCCCGCGCGGCCGGAGGTGTGGAGGAGCGTCCCGGTCGAGTCATAGATCCGCACCTCGTGGGATCCGGCGTTGGTGATCGCCAGATGGCCGCTGCTGAGACGGAGCGGGCCGGTCACGCTGTCGAAGTCTCCGGCGATGTCGATCACCGCGCTATCGATCACCTTCCACTCCTGCCCCGGCGTCCACGCGGGGCCCGTGTTTTCCACGATGGCGATCCCGGCGCTGTCGCGGGTCACCGCGGCGCCACCGCCATCTCCGGCGCGACCGCACGCTCCGGCGAGCACCACGAAACCCAGCAGCCGAGTCCTTCGCATTGCGTTCCTCCAGTCAGACGGGCTGAAACCCGAGTACTTCCATCACATCGCCCACGGTATGAAACGATCCGGTGACCAGCACCGTGCCCGCGCCCTGCTGCACGCTCTGGAGCGCCGCACTGAAATCCGGAATCAGCTGCCAGTGGGCTCTGGCCGGAGGACGGGCGGGGTCGCGCAGCCACCGCTTGAGCCACTCGAGATCCCAGCGCCGGCCCTCGGCGCTCGGGGTCACGGTGAGCACACCCCGATCCACGACCTTGTCCAGCCGCACCAGCATTTCAGGCCACGCCTTGTCGCCGAGTATCGACACAAGGGCGTGGATCGGCCGCGCTGGCGCGAGGTCGTCGAGTGCGTCGCACAATGCCGCGACCCCATCGGGATTGTGGGCCACGTCGAACAGCCATCGTCCGCGCTGATCGAGCCGGCCGGGAATCGTAGCCGCCGCGAAGCTTTCCCGGATGGCGGCTTCGGCGGGCCGATAGGGCGACGGGAGCGCCCGGAGCACTTCGGCAGCCACCGCCGCGTTCCGGCGCTGATGCCTGCCCCGCAGCGCGAGGTCACCCTCGTAGCCCAGCTTCCCGGGAACCACTCGAACGTCGGCATGAGCCGCCGGATCAACCGATCGCACCGCGGCCGCCGCCTCCCGGCGCAAGACCTCGATGATCTCCGGACGGGTCTCACCGATGACGAACGGCGCACCCGGCTTTGCGATCCAGGCCTTTTCCTTCGCGATCGCCTCGAGGGTCTCACCCAGATACTTCTGATGATCCATCTCGATCTTGGTCACCACGCTCGCCAGGGGCTGCACCACGTTGGTGCTGTCGAGGCGTCCTCCCAGGCCGACTTCGATGACGGCGATCTCTGCGCCCCGCGCGGCGAGATCGGCAAACGCCATCGCGGTGGTCGTCTCGAAGAAGGTCGCGCCCAGCTTGTCGGCGGCCGGCTGGAGATGCTCGGTCCACATCGCGACCGCCGCCTCGCTGATCGGCACCCCGTCGACCACGATGCGCTCGCGGAACGAGACCAGGTGGGGTGAGGTGTAGGTGCCGACCCGCCACCCGGCCGCCCGAAGCGCGGCGGAGATCAGCGTGGTGACACTGCCTTTGCCATTGGTGCCGCCGACGTGGACCACCGGCATCAGCTCGTGCGGGTTGCCCAAACGCGCCAGAAGTTCCCGGGTGGTCTCCAGCCCGAATTTGATCTGAGTGAGGCGGGGGAAGAGATAGTCGAGAGCGGCGGCGTAGGACAGCATGAAAGGCGTGAACGGTCAGCGGTCAACGGTCAACGGGAAAAACCTTGCGATGCTGAGCCGACGTTTTGGAGGGGTTGGTACCGTTGACCGTTGACCGTTGACTGTTGACGTAGTTCAAGCGGTTGCGCCCGCAGAGACGACGCCCTGCGCCGCCCCCTGCATGTGCCGAATCAGCCGGGCCGTCGTTTCGCGGAGCGAGCCCCGGGGCACGACATCGTCGATCTGCCCGTGCTCGAGCAGGAATTCCGCGGTCTGAAATCCTTCGGGGAGATCCTGCCCGATGGTCTGTTTGATGACCCGCTGTCCGGCAAAGCCGATGACCGCTCCCGGCTCCGCCAGGATCGCGTCACCCTGCATCGCGAAGGAGGCGGACACGCCCCCGGTGGTGGGATTGGTCAGAATCGTGACGAAGGGGATCGCCTCCATCTTGAGCTGCCCGATCGCGGCCGAGGTCTTGGCCATCTGCATGAGGGAGAGCACCCCTTCCTGCATCCGGGCCCCCCCCGAGGTGCAGACCAGCACCAGCGGAAGCCGCTTGTCGGCGGAGCGGCGCGCCAGCCTCGCGATTTTTTCGCCGACGACCGAGCCCATCGAGCCGCCCATGAACGCGAAGTTCATGACGCCCAGGTGGTACGGCAGCGCCTCCAGCCTGCCGAATCCGGTGTATATGGCATCGGACGCCCCCGCCTTTTTCTCGGCGGCGATGAGACGGTCGCCATAATTCTCGAAAGTGAGGGGGTCCTGCGACCTGAGACCGGCGAAAAACTCCCGCCAGGTGCCGTTGTCGGTAAGGAGCTCGATGTACTCCTCGGCCGTGAACCGGCGATGATGCCCGCATTCCGAGCAGACATTCAGCGCCTTCTCGAACCGTTCCCGGATATCGACATGTCCGCAGTTCTCGCACCGCTCCCAGGCATCCTTCGGAATCTCCAGTCGTGTCCGCTGGGAAATCCTGGGTTTCCGCTCTTTCTTGAACCACGCCATAACGGCCATAGGCTCGGGATAGAGGACACGAGGAACGAGACACCCGCTGGACGGCGACCGATCAATCTGGCGCAATCCTTCGCACCACGCCAGTCCTTGACACGTAAGTCGTTGTCATATATCAGAATAGCCACTTAATCTCGAATCCCATGCCACCCGCAGGACCAAGCCCAGCGCGAGGCCGAGCCCCAACAGGAAGGATCCTCCGTACGAGAAGAAGGGCAGCGGAATCCCGGTGATCGGCATGACATTGATCGTCATCCCGACGTTTTCGAAGAGGTGGGTGAACAGGAGCGCGAGGACACCGAAGACGACCAGGCTCGAAAACGGATCGCTGGTGCGGCGGGCGATCCGGAGCAGAACCCGGAACAGAATGAAGAACAGTGTCAGCGCCGCCAGGACGCCGATGAACCCGAGCTCCTCGCCCAGCACGGCGAAAATGAAGTCGGTGTACTGCTCCGGAAGGAACGCGAGGCGCTTCTGGGGTCCGTTCAGGAATCCATTGCCGAAGATGCCCCCGGAGCCGATGGCGACTTTCGACTGGATCGCCTGGTACCCCGCATGAATGGGATCGCTCTCGGGATCGAGGAAGCTGGTCAGCCGCTTCTGCTGGTACGGTTTGAGGTTGTTCCACAGGATGATGGCAATGACGCCCATGGCGGCGTTGACCAGGTAGATCAGCACTCCTTCCGCCACGAAGGCCCGCCAGAGCAACAGCAGCAAAAAGAGGAGCAGCATCCAGGCACCCCACCATCGGGTGTCGGCGGCCAGGAGCAGACTCACCACGGGGGAGATCAGCAGCAGAAGGAGACGTGGCGAGACGCCGGCCCAGAAGAGCATCGCCAGCAGGATGCCGACGAACACGATGGCACTGCCGAGATCGGGCTGTCGAAGCACCAGGAGGAACGGCACCGCGGCGATCATCCCCGGCACCACCAGCTGGCGCAGGTTGTCGGGAGGCTCCCGCAGCGAGGAGAGGTACCGTGCCAGCAGCAGAATGGCCGCGAGCTTGGCGAGCTCCACCGGCTGTCCGATCCGGATTCCGCCGATCTGGAGCCAGCTCTTGCTGCTGGCCGCCGAGCCCGCGCCGGTGCCTACGATGAGCGTGAGCACCAGCAGGATCAATCCCAGGGCGTAGATCCCCGGAGCACCCCATTCGAGGATCCTGGAATTGATCCGGAAGGCCACCGCGGCCGCTATTGCCGCCAGTCCGACCCAGACCAGCTGGCGCATCCAGGCGCCCCGGGCGACCGTCGGCACATCGGTCTGCCCCGCGGAATACACCATCAGCAGCCCGAAGGTCATCAGCGCCAGGACGACGAGGATGAGCTGCCGGTCGAGGGCGGTGCGTCTCATCGGGCCGTGGTATCGGGGGGGACGATCACCGAGGAATCGCCACCGGTGATCGAATCCTGGAGCACCGGTACTCGTACCTTGGCGGTGGCGAGGGTCGGATCGATCGCGGTGAGGTACCGCTTGATGACCCGAACGACATATGGCGCGACATATGCCCCGCCATGGCCCTCGAGCGACTCCATGATGGCGCCGACCACGATCTGCGGGTTATCCGCGGGAGCGTAGCCGATGAACCAGCCGTGGTCCTTCCCGGTTTCGTTCTGTGCGGTGCCGGTCTTGCCCGCCACGTTGAGCAGGCGACCGCCGCTCCCAGCCGCGGTACCCGACGCGACCACCCTCGCCATGGCGGCCTTGAGCCCAGCGAGCTGCGCCGGGGTGATTCCGAGGGAGCGCTGTTCCCCCTTCGGGCGCGCCACCAGGAACGGAGCGCCGGCGGTGCCGTCCCCCGCCAGGGCCGCGTAGAAGCGCATCATGTTCATGAGGGTCTGGCTGTTCTCGCCCTGGCCGATCGCCAGATTCAGGGTCACGGCGGGACTCCACCCCCGGGGGCCGTAGCGCCGGTTGTAGTACTCGGTGTTGGGCGGGAAGATCGGGCGTTGCTCGTTGCCCAGGTCAATGCCGCTCCGGTCGCCGAATCCGATCCGGGTGCCTTCCTCCAGGATGGCGGGAAGCCCGACCCGAATTCCCAGCTGATAGAAATACACATCGCAGCTCGCGGCGATCGCTCCGGTGAGGTCGAGCGAGCCGTGGCCTTCCGGTCTCCAGCACCTGAAGGCCCGGTTGCCGAACTGCAGCGCACCCCGGCAGGGGATGGGCATGTGCGAGGTGAAATCGACCACGCCCCGCCGCAGCGCCATCACCGCGGTCGCCAGCTTGAATGGCGAGGCAGGAGGATAGGTGCCGCGCATCGCACGGTTGATGAGCGGCTTGGCGGGATCGGCACGCAAGCGGTTCCAGAGGGCCGATCCGATGCCCCCGATGAACTCGTTGGGATCGAAGGTCGGCGCCGAGTAGAGCGTCAGCACGCCGCCGTCGGGCGTCATGGCAACCAGGGCGCCGCGGGTGCCGGCCAGCTCGCTGCTCCACATACTGTCGACGAATTCCTGCAGGCGAAGATCGATCGTCGTGGTGATCGGGTTGCCCGCGATGGGGGCGAGGGACGGCGAGGTCACTTCCTCCCGCACCATTCGCCCCCGCGAATCCACTTCGGTATATCGGACCCCGTCGACTCCCCGGATCAGCGAATCGTATTGCTGCTCCAGTCCGTCGCGCCCGACGATCGAGCCCATCCGGGCGCCGGCGTAGCGGCCCTTTGCCAGCTCGGCTTCGTCCACCTCGGCCACGTACCCTACCAGATGCGCCACCGCGGACCGCGATCGATAAATCCGGCGCGGCTCGGTCTGCACCACCAGACCCGGCAGCAGGTAGCGATGCTCTTCCAGCTTGGACACGGTGGGGAAGTCGGCCCCGGTGAGCACCACGGCGGGCTGGTAGGGGGCGGTCCGGAACCTCGCGACGATGCTGCGGACCACGCCGCTGTCCAGCGCGACGAGGTTTGCGAGCCTGCCCAGCACCGCCCGCATCGAATCCACCGTGGGGGCAAACAGCTTGACGGTGTATCCCGGGGCATTCTCGGCGATGCTCAGTCCGTTGCGATCGAGGATCGCGCCGCGCGGCGCCAGCAGCGGAACCTGCCGGAGCCGGTTCTTCTGCGACTGCAACCGGTAGTCCTTGTAGCCCATGACCTGAGCACGGAAAAACGCCCCGGCGAGAAGCAGGAAGGTGACCGCCAGGACCCACTGTGCCGAGGCGGCGCGGTCCCGGATCCGGTCGGTGCTGAACCCGCTCATGCTTCGATCCGGATCGCGAACCAGTCGCGGAACATCAGGAGCAGGATCAGTCCCGCGAGGGCGGTCGTCAGTGCCTGCAGCGGGGCCCAGACCAGCAGCGCGGAGGAGAGCTGACTCGAGGGGGTTCCGCTCGCCAGCAGCACGATCGCGTTTCTGAGCCAGACTCCGCCGGCAAAGAGCCCGGCGTTCACGACCAGGTTGTCGGGAAAGAACACCGCGCGGCCCCAGGCTGCGATGTAGGCGACGACGGTGTGCGCCAGGGCGCCGGCTCCGAAGGCGGCGGGGGTCAGGACATCGCTCGCGATTCCCACCAGGAATCCGGCGACCGCGGCCCAGCCCGGGCGGGAGCGCACCGCGATGAGCATCAGCGCGCAGAGCAGAAAATCGGGGGCCGCCCGGCCGTCGAAGACCCGCGGCCGAACGTAGAAATGAAGCGCGAACAGGAGCAGGAATCCGAGGACGAGGCGGCCATCACCGCGGCGGGGACTCATGGGATCGCCTCGGGGCCGGCTGGGGTGCGCACGATCAGGACGTGCGCAACATGGCCGGGGTTCGCCAGGGGAGCCAGACGATATACCCGTTCCCAGCCGAGCTCTTCCCGGCTCAGCCCGACGACCCGGCCGATGGGCAGACCCTTGGGATAGACTCCGCCCAGGCCGGAAGTCATGACCAGAGAACCGGTCGCAACCGTGTCCCGGTAGGCGACACCGCGGAACTCCAGAAACGTCTGACTCGCCTCGGTGTTGAGCGAGGGCGCGACGATGCCCAGGACGGTTCCATCTTCGGTCACGGCGCTGACCCGAAAGTCGGGGTGGGCCCAGGTCATTGCCACCGCGCTCCGGAGATCCACGGCCATCAGCATGCCGAGGAGTCCCTCCGGAGAAACGACCGGATCGCCGGCGCGGACCCCGGTGCCCGCGCCGACGCTCAGCAGCAGAGTGCGCCCGCCGGTGGGAGAGATCTGGTGCAGGACTTCGGCGGGGGTGGCGATGCCGATGGTGCGCGCCTTGAG
>Ga0075429_100000325_pt1 | contig 34375 bp, 36 predicted proteins | sample RhiMetdeltSRZDD3_FD_75295 | JGI IMG/M metagenome (GOLD analysis project Ga0075429, IMG submission 75295) | Populus rhizosphere microbial communities from Tennessee, USA - Rhizosphere MetaG P. deltoides SRZDD3 | ecosystem: Host-associated > Plants > Roots > Rhizosphere > Soil | place: USA...
CCCCATCCTTGCGCGGGCGCAATCGGACCGGTCCACGGCGCCCACTCCATGCGTTGTCAGGCGCTGGTCGGCCCCGGGCCCGAGTGGCGCCCGACAACTCCTGCGGCGTCGGATCAGACCGGACGAGGGCGTTTGGTGTGCGGCGGCTTCACGTTGCGCAACTCGGTCAGGAAGTTCGACGCCCAGGTGGAGATGTCGTGCTCGGTCACTTGCTTCCGCATCGCCCGCATCCGCCGACGCAGGTCGCGTGGGGTCGCCTCGATGGCTCGCAACAGCGTCGTCTTGAGTCCGTTGATGTCGTACGGATTGACGAGAAACGCCTGGGTCAGCTCGTTGGCCGCGCCGGTGAACTCGCTGAGCACCAGCGCCCCGTCGTCCTCGTAGCGGCAGGCGACGTACTCCTTCGCGACCAGGTTCATCCCGTCGCGCAGGGGCGTCACGACCATGACGTCGGCGGCTCGGTAGAGCGCTGCCATCTCGCTGCGGGGGTACGACGAGTGGAGGTAGGTGATCGGCGGCTGTCCGATCCGGCCGAGCTCACCGTTGATCCGCCCGACCAGCCGGTCGATGTCGTCGCGCAGCTGACGGTACTGCCGTACCCGATCCCGCGACGGGGCGGCGACCTGCACGAACATCGCCTGGTCAACATCGAGATGCCCGTCGCGCAGCAACTCGCCGAAGGCCCGCAGCCGTTGTCGCAGGCCCTTGGTGTAGTCGAGTCGGTCGACGCCGAGCAGCAGCTTCTTCGGGTTGCCGAGGTCGTCGCGGATCTCGGCCGCCCGCTGTCCGGTCTCGGGCTGCCGCGCGATCGACTCCAGCGCGCCGACATCGATCGAGATCGGGTACGAGCCGGCCGTCACGGTCCGCCCGTCGTCGAGATAGACCGTGTCGCGATGCGTCTTGTACCCGACGTGCTGCCGGACCAGCCGGATGAAGTTGGAGGCGCCGCCGCGCAGTTGGAAGCCGACCAGATCGGCCCCGAGCAATCCCTCGAGGATCTGCCGCCGCCAGGGCAGCTGCTGGAACAACTCGGTGGGCGGGAACGGGATGTGGAGGAAGAAGCCGATCCGCAGGTCGGGCCGGTCCGCCCGCAGCATCTGTGGGACCAGTTGCAGTTGGTAGTCCTGCACCCAGACGACCGCGCCCTCCTCGGCCACCTCGGCGGCCCGGTCGGCGAAGCGGCGGTTGACCGAGACGTACGCGTCCCACCACTCGCGGTGGAACTCCGGCGGCGCGACGACATCGTGATAGAGCGGCCAGAGGGTCCCGTTGGAGAAGCCCTCGTAGTACTCCTCGACCTCGTCGGAGGTCAGCGGCACCGGGATCAGGCTCAGGCCGGCGTCCTCGAACGGCGCCAGGTCCTCGTTCTCCGCGCCATGCCAGCCGATCCAGGCGCCCTGGTTCTGCCGCATCACCGGCTCGAGCGCCGTGACGAGACCACCGGGGGAGCGCCGCCAGGTGGTCGAGCCGTCGGCATGGGCGACCCGGTCGACCGGCAGCCGGTTGGCGACGATGACCAGCTCCGCTCGGGGCGTGCTCCCGCGCCGCCGGGACGTCCCGTTCGAGTTCGCCATGGCGGGCACTCCCTCCCCTGTCCGGCTAACCGTACCCAGAGTCGTCGGCCGATATCGGTCCTTCGGCGTGCCGGGAGGGGCTCTGCGGCGGCATTGTCTACCGAGCTAGTACGCTTTCGTCCGTGACGATCTCCACTGTGAGCCTGCCGGCCTTCGACGAGTCCGTGACGGTCGTACGTGCGCCCGGAGTAGGCCCGGGCAACTGGGCCGGCGCACCGAGTGCGGTGTGGGCCGACGACGCGTTCTGGCTCGCCTACCGGGTGCGTCGGCCGCTCGACGCCGGGCGTGGCGTGGCGGTCGTCGTGGCCCGTTCGTCCGACGGCGTCGAGTTCGAGCCCGAGGTACGGCTGTATCGCGACGACTACGGCGCCGAGTCGTTCGAGCGACCGGCGTTGGTCCGGCTGCCGACCGGCGGCTGGCGGCTCTATCTCAGCTGCGCGACGCCGGACTCCAAGCACTGGTGGGTCGAGGCGGTCGACGCGGCGACGCCGGCGGAGTTCGCGGACGGGCGACGACGCATCGTGCTGCCCGGCGACGACATGAGTGCGTTCAAGGACCCGGTCGTGCTGCCCGGCGATCCGTGGCGGATGTGGGTGTGCCGGCACCCGCTGGACGTCGTCGGCGCCGAGGACCGCATGAGCACCTGGTTCGCTACCAGCGCCGACGGGCTGTCGTGGCAGTTGGACGGCGAGGTGCTGCGCGGACGCACCGGCAGTTGGGACGCCCGTGGCGCGAGGGTGACGGCGTTGCTCGACCCGGACGGTGACGTCTTCCTCTACGACGGACGCGCCAGCGCTGCCGAGAACTGGCACGAGACGACCGGGCTCGCCCATCGCGAGAACGGACGGCTCGACTCGCTGTCCGACCGGCCGGCCCTGCGATCGCCGCACAGCGACGGCGCGCTCCGCTACGTCAGCGCGGTGGCCGTGCCGGGGGTGGGGATCCGTTACTACTTCGAGGCGGCCTGCGCGGACGGCGCCCACGACCTTCGGACCGTCCTGGTCGAGGAGCGCGCCGCCGCGCCCGGGCTCATCTGACCCACGTGCGGGGTCGTCTCACCCACTGGCGGTAGCCAAATCCCGAAACACGCCGGCGTGTCTCGGGATTTGCCTACCCCCAGTGGGGCGGTCGGCGCGTCGACTAGCGCGACGCCACTGCGGTCTGGTCGGCGACGCGACTGGCGAAGGCGCCCTGGCCGGTCTCGCCACGCCAGTCCGCGAACGACTGCTGCGTCACCTGCTCCAACAGATCCAGGTCGGTGCGGAAGTGGTCGAGCAGCGTACGGCGCTGCTCGGCGGTCAGGGTCGGCCGCTCGGCCCGGCCGCGTCGGTGCAGCGCCTTGACCAGCGGGCGCGAGACGCGTCGCCAGGCCTGCGGCTCGAAGGCGGACCCCACCCGCGATCCGGCCCGGACAGCACTCGACAGCGCTCGGGTCTGCCAGCCCTCGGCAACGAAGGGCCGCGTGTTGTCGCCGGGGATCGCGCTGACCGCACCCGACCGCACCCCGAGGAACTCGCAGACCCGGTCGAGCGTCTGGCCCGGCGCGTCGACGACGTCGCGATAGCGGATGACCAGCACCTGGTCGCGGGGGAACAGCTCGTACAACGCGGCCAGCTGCTCGCCGTACCGGCCGAGCCGGAGGTAGTGCCAGAACGGCGCCCAGCCGTCGTGGATGCGCTGCGGCTCGGCCAGGCACGCCTCGACGACGTCGGCGATCGGCTCGAGCCCGTCGACCCACAGATGCGTCCAGTTCGAGTACGCCCGGTCGACCGGATCGCGGAGCACACAGATCAACCGGGCGTGCGGGATGGTGTCCGCGATCCGGCGACGGGCGTCGGCATCGGCCAGATAGAGCGGCGTGCTCTCCCCGCTCAGCACCTCCGCGGTCGGGTCGGGAAACAGGTCCCGGTATTCGTCGCGCCGCCAGATCCACTCGCGTCGGCTGTGCGCGTCGCCGGGGCCGGTGAACAGCGGCGGCGGGACGTCTCCGCACAGGAAGTACTTCGGCTCCTTGACCGCGCTCATGGCGAGCTGCGGATGCTGCGTCAGGGCGGCATGGAGCGCGGTTGTGCCGGCCTTCGGCGCACCGACGATCAGGAAGTCGGGGAGCCGGCCGGGAGTCTGGAGAGTGGCCATGGCGTCATTGTAAAGTAAGTCTATTGATTTTGTCATTGACCGTGACGGAGTTCTCGCCGGCCTGACCGGTACGCGGTCGCTGCACCCACCCGACCGCGCGGCGGTGACTCGCCCAGCGCTGGATTTTCCGGCATTGCGTCGCGGTGTGACATCCTCGACCTGACGCCCACGCGGCGTCGCCACGTACCACGACATCGACGTCGGAGTCGTTGGCCAGCTCCTCGTCGAGCCGTACGCGCGCGATGCCGTACTCATCAACGAAGGTGCGCCGCGACTTCAAGCCGCCCGGCGCCCGGTGGGGATTTCCGCCCCGCCGAGTGGGTAAATGACATCGATGTTGTTTGTCACCTACGATGAAGCGCGTACGGGGCGGAATGACGGTGCAATCCGCCCACGACGGACGAAGGGACTGGGAGCGACCGCATGGACGCCGCGAACGTCGTGACCTCAGGGCAGGCCGCCCGGGCAGCGGAGGAACTCTCCGAGCGCGACCAGGCCATCTTGGCGTTCGAGCGCCAGTGGTGGCGATTCGCCGGTGCCAAGGAGCAGGCGATCCGCGAGTCCTTCGACATGTCGGCGACCCGTTACTACCAAGTCCTCAACGCGTTGATCGACCGTGAGTCCGCCCTCGCCTACGACCCGCTGCTGGTGAAGCGGCTGCGACGGCTGCGAACCGCCCGGCAGCGGGCCCGGTCGGCACGGCGATTGGGCATCGAGCTCTAGGGGGAGCCCATGCATCCGCGACTGCGTGATCGCGACCGAGGAGTCGCAATGCCGTCGTGGGCCATCGGGGTCAGCATCGGCGTGGTGGTCCTGGCCATGTTGGCGCTGGTCGTCACGGGCCGTCCGGACCGCGGTGACGAGGCGGCAGCCGATCAGGTGTCGGACACGCCCACGGCGTCCGAGCCGGCGTCGCAGCCGTCCGACCAACCAGAGAAGTCCCCGCCGGCCTCCAAGTCGCCGGCCCCGTCCCCGGACAAGCCGAGCCACGACAAGCCCGACAAGCCGGCGAAGCCCGAGCCCGACCGCAGCGCCTACGTCGAGGTCTACAACAACTCCGGCATCACCGGACTCGCCAACGAGACCGCGGCGATGCTGCAGGACAACGGCTGGAAGGTCGTCGGCGCCGACAACTGGTACGGCAGCATCCCGGCGAACACGGTCTACTACCCCGCCCGCCTGCACGACGTGGCCCGGGTCCTCGCCGACGACCTCGGCATCGGGCGACTGCACAGCGCGGTCGCGCCGATGCGGTTCGACCGGCTGACCGTGATCCTCACCGGTCCGCTGTGAGCCGGTCGGCGGCGCGATGACCGAGCCCACCTCGGCGGCCGGACGGGCGGCCTGGCAGCGCTTGGTCTCGCAACCCGAGTCGGCCCTGCTCGCCTTCGACTTCGACGGCACCCTGTCGCCGATCGTCCCCGATCCCGCGCAGGCGTACGTCCATCCGGATGCCGTGGCCGTCCTCGGCCGGCTCGGTGCACACGTCGGCGCGATCGCGATCGTCACCGGACGGCCGGTCGAGATGGTCCTGCGACTCAGTGGTTTGGCCGATGCGCCGGGACTCGGGCGGTTGCAGGTGCTCGGTCAGTACGGCGTCGAGCGTTGGCGGGCCGACACGGGCCAGATCGAGGCGCCACCGCCACCGACCGGAATCGCCGTGGCTCGTGAGCAGTTGCCTGGGCTGCTCGACGAGCTCGGATTGGGCGCGGCGCATCTGGAGGACAAGGGCCGGGCGATCGGCGTGCATGTCCGGCGACTGCCCGATCCCGCGTCGGCGTTCGAGCAGCTTCGCGGACCCCTGCAGGAGTTCGCCGACGCCAACGACCTGCATCTCGAGCCCGGCCGGATGGTGTTGGAGTTGCGCGGCGCAGGCGTCGACAAGGGCGAGGCCCTGCGTGGCCTGGTCGAGGAGGTCGGCGCCCGGGTCGTGGTCTATGGCGGCGACGACCTCGGCGACCTGCCTGCCTACGACGCTGTCGAGGCGATGCGATCCGGCCCGGACGGGCCTGCGGGCCTGCTGATCTGTCCCGCGTCCGAGGAGCAGCCGGTCATGGCGGCCCGAGCCGATCTGGTCGTCGACGGGCCGGCCGGTCTGGTCGCGGTCCTCACCGAGCTCGCGGACGCGATCGAGACCCGATCGGGATCGAGCGAGAGCTGACAACCGCAGCCAACGGCGGCGATGAGCCGAATACGGCCCGATCAGACCGACGAGGGCCAGGGCCGCACCTCGACCGACGTCTCGACCAACTCGCCGGCCAGGTCGCCGACGACGACCGCCACGGTCCGGGCCCGGAGCAGCACGACATCGTCACCGGACCGGATGCCGAGGTCGAAGCCGACTTGTCGCCGTCGCCCGACGATCCGTACGTTGCCCTCGCCAGGCGGATCGCGACGGGTCCAACTCCAGTCCTCCTCGTCGAGCAGCGCCTCGATCCGGTCGAGCCGAGCCGACGCGACGCCGGCGAACCCGGGCTGGCGACTGGCTGCCTCGGCGCCGACGGCGTCGGTCGTCGAGGTCGGGACCCAGCGCAGTCGGAGATCGTCCGGCGCCGACTCCGCTGGGAAGAAGGCGGCCCATCGGTCGACCAGCGTCTCGACGGCCAGGGTGTCGATGGCGTCGGCCTCGTCGCGCGCCACGCGCGGATCGACTCGGCGGCCGGTGTCGACCGGCGCTCGGCGCGCGACCACGTCGATGTCAGGGAGTCGATGCCGCACCTCGTCGAGGAACAGGTCGTCGATGCTCATGCGTCGCCGGTGGCGGCCGGAACCGCGAACCGCTGATCCTCGGCGGACTCGTACTCACTCTGCTGCGCTGGGGTCGCCGGCAGGCAGGGTCCGAGCACGCGCATCAGCAGGTAGGGCTGGTCGTCATAGAGCGACACGTTGAGTGTCAGGTCCTCGCGCTCCACGGTCACGACCCAGTGCGACGTGAGCTCCCGGATGCCCTCGTTCGAGGTGGACGTCTCATAAGGTGCCCAGCCGACGCTGACCAGGTCGTCGCGGATCGCCTCGGCGTCGGCGCGAGTGGAGCCGGCGGGCGTCTGCCGATTGAGCCTGCCGTTGGCGGTGGCTCGCCAGTCGGCACCCTCGTCGGTGCAGATGGAGTAGCGGGTGTAGCCGAAGGTCGGAATGTAGCCGGCGTCGCGCAGCCCGAGCGTGGCGTCGAGGAACGCCCGGCGACTGCGTTGCAGGGCGTCGGCCATCATCGCGTCGGACGGTGTCGCCGACGGCGCGGTGGCCGGGTCGGATCCGTCGTCCATCGAACTGTCCTCACTGCCGCTGTCACAGCCGGCCGACAGACCCAGCACGGCTGACACCATCAGGGCGACGAGCATCGTGGCGCGTCGAAGGGTCATCGTTCCTCACGTGCCATGCGTGATCTCGGTGGGGGTGCGGTCGCGTTCAGGATCCTGCATCGCTATGTCCACATCAACGTGAGCCGGCACCGGCGGTCCGACCGGCACGCCGAACAGCTTCGGCGCCCTCCACCCGACATGGACGTCGGCCAGCGGGTCGTAGCGATGCTGGGCCGCCTGGACGTCGGAGTACTGCCCGGTCGTGATGGCGGCGATGTTGTAGAGCGACTCGGTGTTCTGGTCGTAGTAGCGGCCGTGGTCGGCGACGTTCCAATGGCCGCCGCGGTCGAGGCTCTCGGCCTGGAACCGGTGGGCGCCGAAGTCGTCCTCGGCGGGATCGTTGCCCATCAGCTCGACGCCGGGAATCAGCCGGGCCACGACATCGCTCGGATCGGTCCAGCCGGTGCGGCCGAGCGCGGTGACCACGTCACGGCTGGCGCTGCCGACCCAGGTGTGGCGGTGCCCGGTGCTGAGCTCGCCCGCATCGCCGGCCGGCACCCCCGGACTGCCGGTCAGGATCAGGTCGTCGGCGGCCAGGTCGAACTCGCCGGCCGCGATGCCGGCCGTGGTGCTGCCGTAGGAGTTGCCGATGACCGTCAGATGCGCCGGATGGTCGGCGCGGGACGCGATCAGTCCCTCGACGTCGGCGGCCAACTGCTCGGCGCCGGCGCGGGCCATCCGCTGGTTGACCACGCCGACGATGTCGTGGTTGTGGAGGTTGCTGCCGCTCGGCGCGTCATAGCCGACCCAGTCGAGCACCGCGACCGAGTCACCGCTGGCCCAGCGCGACTCGTCGTAGACGTTGAGCGAGCGTCCGGCCAACATGCCCTGCACGTTGCTACCCATGCCGGGCACCATGACGGCGACGTGGTCGGCTGAGTCGAGGTTGCCGGTCGCGATCGCCAGCCGGCCGTCGCCGTCGAACGCGTAGGGCTGGTAGATGTAGAGCTGCGCGTCGGTGTGCTCACCGGTGACCGGGTCGATGTGCGACTCGCGGGCGTCGAGGTTGCTGATCGCCTGGCGGATGTTGCCCAGCGCATCCCGCTCGAGCCGAGTCAGCGTGCCGTCGCGCTCCTTGTCTTGCAGGCGCGCGAGGTCGTCGGCCAGCACGAGGCGGTTGGCCTCGTCGCGTAGCTCCGCCGGCAGGCCGTCGGTGTTGCCGAGCTGCTCCGGATGCGCAGCCATGCCGGCCACCTGCTGGGCCAGCGACGGCGAGTCCCACCATCGCCGCATCGCCTCGGGGTCGTTGCCTGCGGGCAAGCCGGCCATCGCGGTCCGCAGGACCCGGGAGTCGACCAGGTCGAGCGGGAGGATGAAGCCGTTGCTGCGGAGGAACCGCATGTCCTCGGCATTGGGCCCGCGCTGCAGCATGGTGGCCACCCGAGCCGCGGCGGCGTCGAGATCCGCCTCCAATTGCGCCTGCTCGGCCGTCAGCCGCTGCAGCTTCGCCGCCTTGCCGGCCGACATCGCGTCGAGCTCGCCCTCGTGCACCTGGGCGTTGAGCCGGTCGATGCCCTGGTTGTAGGTGTGCACGGCCTGCGCGAAGAACATGACCGCGCCACTGGCGAACCGGGCGGTCAGCGTCAGGTTGGCACCGGTGTGGATGACCGGTTCCGGCGCGGTGCTCATCGGGAACGTGAGATCGCCGTCGACTGCATCGACCGCGCGGTCCACGCCACCGCGTACGTCCGAGATCGTCGCCTCGGCGTCGGCCGCGGTGCTGATCAGCTGCGCGGCGATCCCGACGAGCTCCTCGGGTGGGCTCGGATAGTGAGGGAACAAGTCGGTCATAAAGGCCCCTTCCGCTTGTCCCCACGTTAGGAGGCAGCAGGGTCATCGCTCGGCGCCTTCCAGCGGCTGTGGACGGCCCATCGCGTACGACCCGTTGTGGACGAAACCGCGTGACCAACAGCCCGCGAACACCCAGAACGACCGCCCGCATGGCGGGACACCGCGACACGATGTGGGACGACTGGTTACGCTGAGACGACTCATCGAGAGGGGCAGAGGGAAACGGCCCGATGAAGCCCCGGCAACCGGCCGCTGGTCTCGTCCGATACGAGGTCCCGGCGGTCACGGTGCCACGTCCGTCCCGTGCCGAGAGCCGGCCCGGGAAAGATGAGAGGAGGCCTCGTGAGTGCGACCGCCCTGGACAATGGGAACCCCGCAACCCTCCGGCCGGGCGCGTTCGGCAATGCCGTCGCGCTGAGCTGCCGGGCCTGTGGCGCCCAACAGGAGCTCGGCCCCTACTACGCGTGTACGGAGTGCTTCGGCCCGCTCGAAGTCGCGTACGACTTCGGCGAGGTCAGCCGGGACGCAATCGAGTCCGGGCCGAAGAGCATCTGGCGCTACCGATCGCTGCTGCCGGTGCCGGCCGATGTCGAGCGGTTCCCCAACACCGAGCCGGGATTCACCCGGCTGCTTCGCGCCGACAATCTGGCCCGCGAGCTCGGTCTCGACACGCTGTGGATCAAGGACGACTCCGGCAACCCGACCCACTCGTTCAAGGACCGGGTCGTCGCCGTCGCGCTCGCCGCGGCCCGCGAGCTCGGCCTGAAGGTGCTGGCCTGCCCGTCGACCGGCAACCTGGCCAACGCCGTCGCAGCCGCGGCCGCTCGCGCCGGCATCAAGAGCGTCGTGTTCATCCCGGACGATCTCGAGCGGCCGAAGGTGCTGACCACGGCCGTCTACGGCGGCACGCTGCTCGCCGTCAAGGGCAACTACGACGACGTGAACCGGCTGGCCAGCGAGATCGCCGGTGAGGAGGAAGGGTGGGCGTTCGTCAACGTCAACGTCCGGCCCTACTACGCCGAGGGGTCCAAGACACTCGGCTTCGAGATCGCCGAACAGCTCGGCTGGCGGCTGCCGCAGCAGGTCGTGATCCCGGTCGCGTCCGGCGCTCAGCTGGTCAAGGTCGACAAGGGCTTCCGGGAGCTGGCCGACCTGGGGCTCGTCGAGTCGAGCCCGTACCGGATCTTCGGTGCCCAGGCCACCGGCTGCTCCCCAGTCGCAGAGGCCTTCCGCGCGGGGCACGACGTCGTACGCCCGGTGCGACCCGACACGGTCGCGAAGTCGCTGGCCATCGGCAACCCGGCGGACGGGCCGTACGTACTCGACGTCTGCCGGCGCACCGGTGGCGCGGTCGAGGACGTCAGTGACGACGAGATCCGCGACGGCATCGCGCTGCTGGCCCGGACCGAAGGGATCTTCGCCGAGACCGCCGGCGGTGTCACGGTCGCGACGCTGAAGAAGCTGGTCGAGACCGGGCAGCTCGATCCGAGCGCCGAGACGGTCATCATCCAGTCCGGCGACGGGCTCAAGACGCCCGACGCGATCGCCGATCGGGTCGGACCGGCGGCCACGATCGACCCGACCTATGCTGCGTTTACCGAGGCCTACGACAAAGCTTGATCGAAATGGAGTGTCGATGAGCGTGAGCGTGCGGGTGCCGACGATCCTGCGGACCTACACCAAGGGCGAGTCGCAGGTGACCGTGGACGGCACGACGCTGTCCGAGGTGATCGACGCGCTCGACGCCTCGTATCCGGGGATCAAGGGCCGCATCGTTGACGAGCAGGGCGAGCTGCGTCGGTTCGTCAACATCTACGTCGGCAACGACGACGTGCGGTTCGCCGAAGGCCTCGGCACCGCGACGCCCGAGGGCAGCTCGGTCTCGGTCATCCCGGCTGTCGCCGGTGGCTGAGCACCCCGCCGTCACGTTCGTCACCTGCTCGTGGCTGCCGGATGCGGCGGGCGAGCGGGGTCCGGTCACGGCGGCCCTGCTGGACTACGGCATCGACTGCCGCTGGGAGGTCTGGGACGACCCGGCGGTCGACTGGTCGGTCACGCCCCTGGTGGCGATCCGTACGACGTGGGACTACTCCCCGCGGCACGACGAGTTCCTCGCCTGGGCCCGGCGGGTCGAGTCGGTCTCGACGCTGGTCAACTCCGTCGCGGTGCTGGAGTGGAACACCCACAAGGGCTACCTCGTCGACCTGGCCCGCGAGGGCGTGCCCTGCGTCCCGACCTTCGTGGGCCGACCGGGCGACCGGGTCGATGACGCGGTGCTCAATCAGGACCGGGTGATCGTGAAGCCCGCGGTCGGAGCCGGCGGACTCGCGATCGAGGTGCGACCATCCGACGCGGTGTGGGACGGCATCCCGGCCGAGGTCGACCGGGTGGTCCAGCCGTTCCTGAGCAACGTGCTGACCGAGGGCGAGCGGTCGGTCTTCGTCCTCGGCGGCCGGGCCGCCGGCGGAGTCGCCAAGCAGGCCGCCGAGGGCGAGATCCGGGTCCACGAGGAGTACGGCGGACAGTTCCACGCCGTCGAGGTCGATCCCGAGCTCGGCGCCATCGCAGTCGACACCGTCGCGGTCGCGTCGCAGCTCGTTGGCGTCGAGCTGCCGTACGCCCGGATCGACTTCCTCCGGGCCGACGACGGACGATGGCTGGTCAGCGAGGTGGAGCTCGTCGAGCCGGGTCTCTACCCCGGCACGGTGCCCCAGGTCGTCGAATCCTACGTTGCGGTAGTGGCCGGCTTGGTCCGCCGATCCGGCCGAGTCGACGTGGGATAAAGTCGCGGCGTTCGACTCAGTACGACGCAACAGGAGTGGCAATGGTGCAGGGCACCGTGAAGTGGTTCAACGCCGACAAGGGATTCGGGTTCATCGCAGTCGAGGGGGAGGATGACGTCTTCGTCCACTGGTCGAAGATCGCGATGGACGGCTACAAGACACTCGACGACGGCCAGGCGGTCGTGTTCGAGGTCGTCGATGGTCCCAAGGGTCGCGAGGCTCACGAGGTCAAGCTGGCCTGACAGCTTCTGACAAGAGGACCCGGTCGCTGCCCGGAGCGGCCGGGTCTTCGCATGTCCGGAGCCGGAGCTGGGGAGTCGGTGGGCCCTGCGAGGATGGCGGCGATGAACGTGAGCGCTTCGGAATCGGTGTCCTTCGACCGTGCGGCTGACTTCTACGACGCGACGCGGAGCCTGCCGCCCGACGTGGCGCGAGAGCAGACCGCGCTGCTGCATTCCGAGCTCGACGGGGACAGTCCGGTGCTGGAGGTTGGCGTCGGGACCGGGCGGATCAGCGCGCCGCTCGCCGACCGGCATCGGATCGTCGGCGTCGATCTGTCGCGCGAGATGCTGCGGGTGCTCGCCGCGAAGGAGTCGGGCGTACGGCCGGTCGAGGCCGATGCGGTTCGGTTGCCGTTCGGGTCGGCGACGTTCGGAGCCGTCATCGCGTGTCACGTTCTCCATCTCGTACCCGACTGGCGTCGCGCCGTCGACGAGGTGGGCCGGGTGCTGGCGCCGGGCGGCCTGCTGCTTGCGACCCGAGGGCGTCCGCGAAGCGGGCTCGCGGCTGAGATCGACGGTCGGCTGCGCGATGCGTCCGGCCTGACCGGCATGTTCGTCGGCCTCGACGATCTCGACGAGCTGGACACGCTGCTCGGTGCCCAGGGCTGGTCGGTGCAGCAGCTCCGGCCGATTCCGCTGCCCCTGTCTCGTACCGTCGAGGAGCATCTCGAGGGGGTCGAGTCCAACTGCTACTCGTGGACCTGGCGGCTGACCGACGAGCAGCGGACGGCCGCCGTGCGCGAGGTGCGGGCCTGGGTGACCGCCGAGCTCGGCGACCCGGCCCAGACGTCGTTGCCGGCCGGACCGATCCGGTGGCACGCCTACCGCCGACCGTGATCGGTCCGGCCCGTCCCGCGGTCCGGGACCCCCATCGCAGGCCGCGACGAGGGTCCCGGACTCCGACTGCGGTCAGCCGAGGACGAGGCTCAGCCCGTACGCGCTGAGCGCCTCCCCGATCGGCTGGTAGAAGCTGACGTTGGGCTGGCCGACCTTCTGGCCGCACACCAGGCGACCGCCGGACTGGTAGAGCTGGCCGCCACTCGACACGCCCTGGGCGAGGTTGCCGGTGATGTTCGAGCCGCCGCTGTCACCCTGCTCGACACACGCGCTGTGCCGGACCAGGCCGGACACGATGTCGCCACCGCCGTAGTTGACGGTCTGGTTCTAGGCCTGGATCGTGCCGCAGGTCCAACCGGTGGTCCGGCCGCTCTTGCACACCGACGACCCGACCGGCGCCTGGCTCTGGCCACGGACCAGGCGGGCGAAGCCGTTGTACATGTCGACGGCGCCCTGCGGGTTCCAGGTCGACGGGCTGTTGATGTTGACCGCTGCGTAGTCATTGCCCGGGAAGCTGTACGCCCGGGTGCCGCCGATGGTCACGCCGTTGCGCGAGAAGGTCGGGAATCCCTCGCCGCAGTGGCCGGCCGTCACGAAGACATAGGCACCTGACGACGTACGGGCGTTGAAGCCGACCGAGCAGATGAAGCCGTTGCTCATGTTGACCTGCTGGCCGCCGTACAGGAAGGCCGCCGGAGTCGCCCGGCCCGACACCCGGGTGATGTCGACCCGGTGGCCGAGCGAGCGTGCCTTGTGCAGGAACTGCCGTGACCCCTTGGACTGGACGCCCTTGGCGGTGTTGACGACGACCCGGTTGGTCCGGACGTCGACGTACCAGCCCTGGACCGTGCCGGCGCCCTTCGTCCTCGCGTACCGGTCGAGGGCGTTGTGTGTGCGGTCGAGGGCACGGGTCGAGAAACGCACCTCGCGCGGTGTGGCACCGGCCTGCCGGACCTGGCGGGCCGCGGCGGCGTCCGTGACGGTGACGACGAGAGCGCCGGTCCGGCCGTTGACGTAGGCGCCGCCGCTGCGAGTCGCGCCGAGCTTGTGGGTCAGCCGGTCGGCCAGCCGGTCGTCGCCGCGCTGCCTGGCCAACTGGGTGCTGGCCCGATCGACACTGATGCCGAAGTCGCGGGCCATGGCCCGGGCGGCTGCGTTGCCGGCCTTGCTGGCGGCACTGACGCCGGTGGCCAGGCGTTCACCGCTCGGGGTCGAGCCGGACGCGGAGAGAGGTGAGACGAGGAGCGCGACGGTCGCTGCCGCCGCCAGGCCGATTGAGGTATGCCGTCGATTGGATCGGGTAGTGGACATGGGATCCTCCCATGACGGGTGTTGGCCGGGCGGACTCCCGACCGAGCCCAGACCGCCGGATGTGGCGGGTTTGGTGCCAAAAATAATGAGATGCCCGACTCGCTCGGTCAAGGGGCTTATGGGACTCAATCGCCGGACGGTTCGGCGACTGCCTCGGTCAGCCGCCAAGAGTTGGCGTCAGATACAGGTTTTGCGCACCGCGGATCCTGAATCTCCCGCCAACTTTCGCGCCGCGGGGATCGGCTCGCCTCGGCTTGCACTCGGGCTGGGCGAGTGCTAAACACGAACTAGCACTCTCAGTCTGAGAGTGACAAGTCAGGGACCAGGAACGATGAGGTTCCGCGCCCCGGCGGGAAGGGACCGCCGTCGGCCGGGATCGTCCGTCGCGGGCATCGCCTGGACCACCAGCATCGACGCGTGAGGAATCGCGGAGAACAATGCCGAAGATCATTGCGTTCGACGAGGAGGCCCGACGCGGTCTCGAGCGGGGCATGAATGGCCTCGCCGACGCCGTCAAGGTGACGCTGGGTCCCAAGGGCCGCAACGTCGTCCTCGAGAAGAAGTGGGGCGCACCCACAATCACCAACGACGGCGTCTCCATCGCCAAGGAGATCGAGCTCGAGGACCCGTACGAGAAGATCGGCGCCGAGCTCGTCAAGGAAGTCGCCAAGAAGACCGACGACGTGGCCGGTGACGGCACCACCACGGCGACGGTGCTGGCCCAGGCGCTGGTCCGCGAGGGCCTGCGCAACGTGGCCGCCGGCGCCAACCCGATGTCGCTGAAGCGTGGCATCGAGCGCGCCGTCGAGGCGGTCAGCGAGCAGCTGGCCAACGCCTCCAAGGAAGTGGAGACCAAGGAGCAGATCGCCTCGGTCGCCGCAGTGTCCGCCGGTGGCGACACCAGCGTCGGCGAGATCATCGCCGAGGCCATGGACAAGGTCGGCAAGGAAGGCGTCATCACGGTCGAGGAGTCGAACACCTTCGGCCTCGACCTCGAGCTGACCGAGGGTATGCGCTTCGACAAGGGTCACCTGAGCGCGTACTTCGTGACCGACCCGGAGCGGATGGAGACCGAGCTCGAGGACGTCTACGTCCTCATTCACGAGGGCAAGATCTCCAACGTCAAGGACCTGCTGCCCGTTCTCGAGAAGGTCATGCAGGCCGGCAAGCCGCTGCTGATCATCGCCGAGGACGTCGAGGGCGAGGCCCTGGCCACCCTGGTCGTCAACAAGGTGCGCGGCACCTTCAAGTCGGTCGCCGTCAAGGCGCCGGGCTTCGGTGACCGCCGCAAGGCCATGCTCGGTGACATCGCCACCCTGACCGGTGGCCAGGTCATCAGCGAGACCGTCGGTCTCAAGCTGGAGAACGCCACCCTCGACCTGCTGGGCCAGGCCCGCAAGGTCGTGACCACCAAGGACGAGACCACCATCGTCGACGGTGCCGGCGACTCCGACCAGATCCAGGGCCGGGTCAACCAGATCCGGGCCGAGATCGAGGCCAGTGACTCCGACTACGACCGCGAGAAGCTGCAGGAGCGGCTGGCGAAGCTCGCCGGCGGCGTTGCGGTCATCAAGGTCGGCGCGGCCACGGAGGTCGAGCTCAAGGAGCGCAAGCACCGCATCGAGGACGCCGTCCGCGCCGCGAAGGCGTCGGTCGAGGAGGGCATCGTCGCCGGTGGCGGCGTGGCGCTCCTGCAGGCCGGTCAGAAGGCGTTCGAGAAGCTGGAGCTCGAGGGCGACGAGGCCACGGGCGCCAACATCGTCAAGATCGCCGTCGAGGCCCCGCTCAAGCAGATCGCGGTCAACGCCGGTCTCGAGGGCGGCGTCGTCGTCGAGCGCGTGAAGGGTCTGGCCGAGGGCCACGGCCTCAACGCCGCGACCGGCGAGTACGGCGACATGCTGGCGGCGGGCGTGCCCGACCCGGCGAAGGTCGTGCGCTCGGCGCTGCAGAACGCCAGCTCCATCGCGGGTCTGTTCCTCACCACCGAGGCGGTTGTGGCGGACAAGCCCGAGAAGGAGAAGGCTCCGGCGGGCGACCCGACCGGTGGCATGGGCGGCATGGACTTCTGAGCCACGCCACACCAGCCGCATAGCGAACACGAAGGCGGCCCGGGACTCTCCCGGGCCGCCTTTCGCATGTCCTGGCCCGTCTCGCCGGGGGATCGACCACGGATTCTGACCGCCGATCGATGAATCCGGCACCGGCCGCGGGTCTGTATAGGTATGAGCACCGTGAGTTCCCCTGCGGCCGTGGAGCCCGAGTCCGACCTGCTCGAGGTGGGCCGCTGGCAGAGTGAGGGCGCGTTCGAGCGCGTGATCGGGCCGCACCGGGCCGAGCTGCTGGCGCACTGCTATCGGATGCTCGGCTCGCCCGCCGATGCCGAGGACGCCGTCCAGGAGACCCTGATCCGGGCATGGCGAGCCATGCCGATGCTTCGTACCCGTGGCGCATTGCGCTCGTGGACCTATCGGATCGCGACGAACGTCTGCCTGACGATGATCGAGCGGCGCCCCAAGCGGATGCTGCCGATCGAGTACGGCCCAGCCGACGATCCCGACCAGGTCCTGCCGCCGCCGTTGGCCGAGTCGACCTGGCTCGAGCCGTACCCCGACGGCCCGTTCGGACTCGAGCCAGGAGCCACCTCGCCGGAGGCCCGGTACGAGCGCCGGGAGAGTGTCGAACTCGCCTTCACCGCCGCGCTGCAACATCTGCCCGCTCGCCAGCGCGCCGTACTCCTGCTGCGCGACGTGCTCGGCTACGCGCCGGCCGAGATCGCGACGTCGCTCGATGTCGCGCCGACCACCGTCTACAGCCTGCTGCAGCGGGCCCGGCAGGCCGTGACCGACCGGCTGCCGGCGCGCAGTCAGCAGGCGAACCTCCGGACCATCGGAGACCAGCGGTTGCGTCGCCTGGTCGAGCGCTACGTCGACGCCTGGGACCGTGGCGACATCGCCGCGATCACGGCACTGCTGCGGGCCGACGCGACGCTGTCCATGCCGCCCCGGGCGAGCTGGTACGGCGGCCGCGACGACATCGGCGCCTTCCTCGCCACGGCACGCGTCGCCACGGCGGGCCGCTGGCAGCGGGTGCCGATCCGGGTCAGTGGCCAGCTCGGGTTCGGCGTGTACGGCTCGTGCGACGACCGCTCGGCCGACACCGCGCATGCGATCGAGGTGCTCACGGTCGACCGACGCGGCCGGATCGCCGACATCACGTCGTTCCAGAAGCCCGATCTCTTCGCGCGATTCGGACTGCCGGGCACGCGGGGTGAGATCCGATGAGCTCGTACGCCGACTCTCGACGCTGGTGGGCGCTGGCGCTGCTGTGCCTGGCGTTCTTCATGGTGATCCTCGACGCCCAGATCGTGATCCTCGGACTGCCCTCGATCGAGGCCGATCTCGGCATGTCGGCCGACGCCGGCCAATGGGTGATGAGCGCCTATCTGCTGAGCTTCGGCGGACTGTTGCTGCTCGGCGGCCGATCGGCCGATCTGCTCGGTCGACGCCGGATGTTCATGGTCGGCACCGGTCTGTTCCTGGTGTCGTCGTTGGCCTGCGGACTCGCCTGGTCCGGCGACGTACTCATCGCGGCCCGTGTGGTCCAGGGCATGTCGGCGGCGATCATGGCACCGACGGCGCTCTCGATCCTGATGACGATCTTCGAGGAGGGCCCCGAACGCAACAAGGCGCTGGGCATCTGGTCGGCGATCGGCGGCGTCGGCGCCACGGCCGCGCTGCTGATCGGCGGACCGCTGACCGACGGTCCCGGCTGGGAGTGGATCTTCTACATCAACGTCCCGGTGGCGTTGGTCCTGCTCACCCTCGGCCCCCGACTGCTGCCGGAGAGCCGGGCCGAGGTCACCGAGCGAACCTACGACCTGGCCGGCGCCGCCACCGTGACGGCCGCTCTCGTCCTGCTGGTGCTGGCGATCGTCGAGGCCCCGGACGCCGGCTGGGCCTCGTTGCAGACGATCGGATTGTTGCTGGTCTCAGCGGTGCTCGTCGCGGTCTTCGTTCGGATCGAACGTCGCTCGTCCTCGCCGCTGGCCCCGCTGCGGATCTTCCGGTCGGCTGCTCTCGTGGGCGGCAACCTGACGCTTCTCGCACTCGGCATGGTGGCCTGGGGAATGGGACTGACGGTCTCGTTGTACGCCCAGAACGTGCTCGGCTACTCGGCGGTGAAGTTCGGCCTCGGTACGGTGGTCATGACGCTCGGCGCGGTCGTCGGCGCGACCGTCGGGCAGACGCTGGTGACGCGGATCGGGCCGCAGGCGATCGCGATGGGAGGCTTCCTGCTGACCGGCACGGGCTGCCTGCTGCTGACCCGGGTCTCGGCCGCCGGCGACTACTGGAGTGACATCTTCTTGGGGCTGCTGGTGTTCGGCCCCGGCCTCGGAGCCACGTTCGTCGCCGCCTCGGTGGCCACGCTCACCGGTGTCGCCGAAGGGGATGCCGGACTCGCCTCGGGGCTCAACAACGCGGCCTTCCAGATCGGCGGCGCGCTTGGCTCGGCGGTCGTCACGTCGGTCGCGCTGTCGCAGGCCGTGGGGTCGGATCCGGTAGCGGCCCTGACCGAGGGCTACCGGTCCGCGTTCGCGGCGTCGATCGCCTTCGCCGCGCTCGGTCTGGTCGTCGCGATCGCGCTGCTCCGCAAGCCCTCCGGCCCGGACGCCGATCCGGACGACGTACGCACTCCGGCCTTCGAGCGACGCTGACGGTAGCCGAATCCGCAGCTGACGAGTTTCAGAGTTGGCGGATGACGCGGGCCGGGTTGCCGACTGCGAGTACGCCGGGCGGCAGGTCCTTGGTGACCACCGCTCCGGCGCCGACCACGGTGTCGTTGCCGATCGTGACGCCGGGGCAGACGCTCACGCCTCCGCCCAGCCAGACGTTGTCGCCAATTGTCACGGGAACGGCCCGCTCCCAGCCGGCCCGCCGTCGACCGGCGTCGAGCTCGTGGGTCGGCGTCAGCAGTTGTACGTTCGGCCCGACCTGAACGTCCGATCCGATCGTGATCGGGCCCGCGTCGAGGAACACGGCGCCGAAGTTGACGAACGTACGGTCGCCGATGCCGATGTGATAGCCGTAGTCGCAGTGGAACGGCGCCCGGATCCGTACGTCCTCGCCGACCGAGCCGAGCAAGTCCCGCAGGATCCGATCCCGCTCCTCGGGCGGCGCCAGGCCGGCCGCGTTGTAGTCCGTGCATAGCTCGATGCGCCGCCGAGTGTCGGCCGCGAGCTCCGGATCGTCGGCGAGATACCACTCACCGGCGAGCATCCGCTGCTTGTTGTCGCCCATTGCTGCCGGACGATAGCGCCCCGGCGGCCGCCGATGCGGTCGGCTCAGCTCGCGTAGTTGACGCCGAGGCGCCAGTAGCCGCAGAAGTACACGGCGCTCTTGGGCAGGCCGCGACGGGACACCAGATGTCGGCGTACCTGGCGGATCAGACCGGACTCACCGGCGACCCAGGCGTACCCCTCGCCCGGCGCACCGAGCGTGGCAGCGCGGACCGCATCGAGCGCCAGCGAGCCGACCGTGACGTCGTCGGACTCGCGCGGCAGCCAGCGCACCCGTACTCCGGCCGGGACCGACAGGCTCACGCGATCCGCCATCGTCGGCACCTCGATGAACACCTGTGCGTCGGTGCCGGCCGGCAGGCTCTCGACGATGGCCGAGATCGCCGGCAGCGCGGTCTCGTCGCCGACCAGCAACTGCCACCGGGTCCCGGCGGGTGGCGCATAGGGCGCGGTCTGGTCGAGCAGCCCGACCCAGTCGCCCGCCCCAGCCCGCAGGGCCCAGCGCGACGCGGGGCCGCCCTCCCCGTGCAGCACGAAGTCGATGTCGAGCTCGCCGAGCTCCGGGCGCAGCCGGCGCACGGTGTAGTTGCGGACCCAGGGCCGGATGTCGTCGGGCATCGCCACGATCTGCGGCCACCAGTCGTCGGCCCGGGTCGGAAGCACCGGCCGCAACTGGCCCTCGCGGGGGAGGAAGAGCCGGAACCATTGGTCCGGCCCGTGCCACGGAATCCCGCGCAACTCCTCGGCGGCGATCGTGATTCGCTTCAGGTGCGGCGTCAGCTGCTTGGTCTGCACGACCTGCGCGTGGACGCAGCGATTGAGGTACGTCGCGCGCGTGGGTGCGGACGCGAGCACGGGGGTCATGGCGACTCCGAGACACGAATGACTTAGGTAAGCCTTACCTTAGAGATCGTAACGGTAGGCCGATGCGGCGTCGAATCGGCCGATATCGGTCCGCCGCAATCCAGCCACGATCCCGACGGACTGAAGCCGATCTGACACCAGGACCTCCAATTGCGGCCGTCGAATCTCGGTCCGAGGGACGAGTCGCGACCGGAGATGCCGCCCCTAGGCTGAGCGCATGGTCGCTGAGGCGGGACTCCAGACGTCCGAACTGGCCGAGTGGCTGCGAAAGGTTCCGCTGGTCGACGGGCACAACGACTATCCGTGGGCTCATCGGGACCTGGCCGGCTATGACCTCGACTCGCTGCCGTTCGACGTCGACCAACCCGGCGTCCACACCGACCTGCCCCGGCTACGGCGCGGTGGGGTGGGAGCGCAGTACTGGTCGGTCTTCGTCCCGGCATCCCTGGCCGGCGAAGCTGCGGTGATCGCGACACTCGAGCAGATCGCCTTCGTACGCCGGCTGGTCGACCGGCATCCAGGCGCCTTGGCGTTCACCACCACGGCCGACCAGGTCGACGCCGCCGTCGCCTCCGGCCGGATCGCCTGCCTGATGGGTGCCGAAGGCGGACACCAGATCGGCGGCTCGCTCGGCGTACTCGCATCACTGCACGCACTCGGCGTCCGCTACCTGACGCTGACCCACAACGACAACGTCCCGTGGGCCGACTCCGCGACCGACCGGCCGGTGCTCGGCGGGCTCAATGGCTTCGGTCGCGAAGTCGTATCCGAGATGAACCGGCTCGGCATCGTCGTCGACCTCTCCCACGTCAGCGCCGACACGATGCGCGACGCGCTGCAGGCGACCATGGCGCCGGTCATGTTCAGCCACTCCAACGCTCGCGCGGTCTGCGACGTCGTACGCAACGTCCCTGACGACGTGCTCGCGCGGCTCGGCGACAACGGCGGGGTCTGCATGGTCACGTTCGTGCCGGCGTTCGTCTCTCCGGCGGCCGGCGCCTGGTACGAGGAGTGCCAGCGGATGGCTGTCGAGCGCGGTCTGGATCCCCGCGACTTCAACGACCTCGACCCGATCCTCGACCAGCGGGCGCTGACCGATCCGCCGCCGCCCGCCACGATCGACCAGGTGATCGAGCACATCGAGCACGTACGCGAGGTGGCCGGTGTCGACGCGGTCGGACTCGGTGGCGACTTCGACGGCACTCAGTTCGTGACCGAGGGGCTCCCCGACGTGGCCGGTTACCCCGCCCTGTTCGCCGCGCTCGAGGACCGGGGCTGGAGCCGGGCCGACCTGGCCAAGCTCGCCGGCCGCAATGCGCTGCGGGTGCTCCGCGACGTCGAGGCGGTCGCCGCCGACTCTGCCTAGCGCTTTTAGCCACGCCCTACGCTTGAGGCATGACATTCTTGGTGATCGTGCTCCTGGTGGTGGCCGGCGCGGTGCTCTGGATCAACCGGGTCAAGATCGCCGCCAAGCTCACCGGCCAGTCCGAGGACCGCATGAGGCGCTATCTCGAGCGACGCAAGCGTCCGTGAGCCGATGGGAGCCGGCGCCGGAGCCGCGATGACGGATCGGGTCGCCGGACTGTTGCTGGCGGCCGGCGCCGGCACTCGCATGGGTCAGCCGAAGGCGCTCGTTCGTGACGACGACGGCACGTCGTGGCTGCTCCGGAGCATCGAGGTCCTGCGCGACGGCGGCTGTGCCACGGTGAGCGTGGTCGTGGGCGCTGAGGCCGACGCCGTACGCAAGCTGCTGACCGACGAGGCCGTGACGGTCGTCGAAGCGGTCGACTGGGCCGAGGGCATGGGAGCGTCGCTGCGCACCGGACTGTGGGCGCTCGCCCGGAACGCCGACGCGACCGATGCGGCCTGCGTCCACCTGGTCGACCTACCTGACATCGGCCCAAAGGTCGTGTCCCGGGTGATCGGGGCCGCGGCCCCGGTCGAGCCGGACGCCCTGGCGCGAGCGACCTACTCCGGACGGCCCGGCCACCCGGTCCTGATCGGCCGAGACCACTGGGCGTCGATCGCCGCCGGTGCGGTCGGGGACCGCGGCGCACGTACCTATCTCGACGCCTACGACGCCCAGCCGGTCGAGTGCGCGGACCTCGCGACCGGGCGGGACGTCGACCGCCGCTCGTAGATGCAACCTCTCGTGGCAGCCAGCCGGTAGTCCCTGTCAGAGGGAGCTCTCGGCTGGGCAGCGATCGGACGGGGCGTTTCATGTACGGTGAGGCGGGTGTGCGGCTTATGGCCGGCACGGTTCCACTGGGCGCTTCGTTCGAGCAGCCGGACTTGTCCCGCGTCCAGGTCTCGGCCTCGGAGGGGAGCCGAGTGGATCAGCCGTCGTTCGAGGACTTCGTGGTCGCCAGGTCCCGACGGCTCCAGCGCATGGCCTATCTGCTGACCCGGGATCACCATCTGGCCCAAGCTGGTGCAGACGACATACGCGAAGGTCTGGCCGCACTGGTCGCGCATCGTCGACGGCGATCCCGAGGCGTACGTCCGCCGGGTCATGATCAACACCTACCTGTCGTGGTGGCGCCGCAAGTGGCGCGGTGAGACGCCGACCGAGGAGCTCCCGGACGAAGGCCGGCCGGCCGAGCACGGTCAGATCGACGAGCGGACCGGACTGATGGCGGCCCTCGGACGGCTGCCGCCGCGGCAGCGGGCTGTCATCGTGCTGCGCTTCCTGGAGGATCTGTCCGAGGCCGAGACCGCCGACGTCTTGAACTGCTCGGTCGGCAATGTCAAGAGCCAGGCGTCGCGGGCGCTGCGGAAGCTGCGGATCGACCCGGCGCTGCTGGATCCGCGGCCGGGAGAGGGGGAGTCGCCATGACCGATGTCCGCGACCTCCGCCGCCGGCTGGGCGAACTCGCCGACGAGACGCCGGAGGTGCCGCCGCAGCAGTGGCTGGCCGCGACCGGGGACAAGATCCGGGTACGTCGGCGGGCGCGGGTCTGGGGCACTGCGGGCGTGGCCCTGCTGGTACTCCTCGTGGCCGCAGCGGTGGCGCCGCGGATGATCGATCTGTCCGCACCGGAGCCGGCTCGGCACGCACCCAGTCAGATCCGGCACTGGGAGTTCGTCGAGGGCGCCCCGACCGATCTCGTCCTCGACTCCCGGCTCAATCGGCCGGGTGCCAGCGAGCTGAGCTGGACCACGTCGATCCCGCGGGGACATCCGCGATGGGTGGTGTCGAGCATGCAGTTCTGCCATCTGCCGCGGACCGGATCAGCCCAACGATCGGAGGTTCGCGCGGTCGCGTACATCCACGGCCGCCGGGTGTGGTCGGTCCGGTGCCGGGACTGGAGCGGCTATCCGACGGTGAGTGGACGGATGACGATGTACTGGGGCTCTCCGCCGATGAGCGCCTTCGGCATCGGGCCAGGAGAGCCGTTCACGGTCGTCATGCGACTCGAGCGGGATCATCAGCGCGTCGATGTCGCCGGGGCCCACTTCGGTTTCGCGCTTTATCGATGCGGAACCCAGTCGAAGGACTCGTCAGGAGTCGGCGGATCCGGGTTGTGCCGTTCGTTCGTGATGCCGTTGCGCTAGGGGACAAGGAGCTGGCTGCGGAGGTGTCGGACACCTCCGCAGCCACCTGGGGTTTGACTCAGGCCCCTGCGGTGCAGACCGAGATCCACACCCGGCAGTTTCGGCCGTCCCGCTGGCACTTGCGGTTAGCGGCCCGCTCGGCGCTCACCCGGCTGGGCTGGCCGAACGACGCGCGGTAGCGGACGACGCGCCCGTGGCTGGTCCGGATTGCCACCGCGGCGCACGAGTTCTTGGTCCACACGATTCGGTGGCATGGCCGGCTGGTGGCCTGGCGGCACTGGTTGCCCGCCGCTCGGAACGCGCGAGCCTTGCTCGAGTAGTTCTTGGCCTTGCCGGCGCCGGCGTCGACGGCCATCTGGATCGCCCCGTAGCAGCCGCGGGCGACCCGACATCCCGCCTTCGAGGTGGTGACGCGCGTGGTCGCAGCGTGCTTCATCAGGGCCGTCTTGGTCCCGGCAACGCCCTGCTTCGCGGGCGCCGCGCCCTGCGCCAGCGACGCCGTGCCCGAGACGAGTCCGGTCGCCAGTACCACGATCGTGGCGAACACCGCGCCGATCCCGATCCTGGCCCTGGCGGTAGGAGTCACACGACTGATTACTTGCAAAGTGATCACCTCTTGGTGTGCGGCAGTGGCTCTGGTGCGCACACGCTATCGGCCGAAAGGGCCGCCACAGTACGCGAGAATCGACATCGCGGGGCGATACGACCCGCAATGTCGATTCTCCCGTCGCCAGAAGGGTCGTTCGTGCCGTCGGCGGGGATCGGTCATGCTGGAGGGATGACGGACGTCGGATCCGCAAAGGATCTCGCCGAGCGGCTGGAGGCCACCGGCTACCTCGCCGACGACGGCCTCGCCACAGTCGGATTCCTCGCGCTGCGCATGGGCCGGCCGCTGCTGCTCGAGGGCGAGCCGGGCACCGGCAAGACGGCCATGGCCGAAGCCCTCGCCGGGTCGCTCGAGCTGCCGCTGATCCGGCTGCAGTGCTACGAGGGCATCGACGCCTCCCAGGCCCTGTACGACTGGGACTTCCCGCGCCAGGTGCTCCATCTGCGAGCGATGGAGGCCGCCCACGGCACCGACGAGCTCGACGTCGACGCGGTCGAGAAGTCGCTGTTCGACGAGCGGTTCCTGCTGGCCCGGCCGATCCTGCGGGCGCTGCGCGACAGTCCGGTCGTGCTGCTCGTCGACGAGGTCGACCGGGCCGACGACGAGTTCGAGGCGTTCCTGCTCGAGGTGCTGTCGATCAACCAGGTGTCGATTCCGGAGCTGGGTACGGTCGCGGCCGACACGCCACCCGTCGTCGTACTGACGTCGAACCGAACTCGCGAGGTCCACGACGCCCTCAAGCGTCGCTGTCTCTATCACTGGATCGAGCATCCCGGACTGGCCCGCGAGGTCGCGATCGTACGAGCGCGGCTGCCCGAGGTGTCGGCGCAGCTCGCCGAGCAGGTGACCCGGGCGGTCCATCGGATGCGCGACGGTGTCGAGCTGCTCAAGCCGCCCGGCGTCGCCGAGACCCTCGACTGGGCGACCGCCCTGCACGCACTCGGTCGCGACACCCTCGACGTCGAGTCGGCGGCCACCACGCTCGGAGCCGTGCTGAAGTACCGCGAGGACGCCGATCGAGTACGCGTCTCGCTCGAAGCCATGCTGACCAGCGCGTGAGTGACATGAGTTCGCACAACTCCGGCGGTGTGGGCGCGGACGAGGCGTTGGTCGGCTTCGCGGCCGCCCTGCGCCGCGGCGGCCTGCCCGTCACGGCGGACCGGGTGCAGGGCTTCCTCACCGCCGCGTCGACGGTCGGTGCCGACGATCCGGCCGGGCTCTACTGGGCCGGGCGAGCCACGCTCTGCTCGGACCCCGAGGATCTGCCGACCTTCGACCGGGCGTTCGCGGCATGGTTCGGCGGCGACGCCGGTCCGACCGCGCGCGGCGCCAACCGTCCTCGTGTCGCCGTCCGCCGGGCCGCGATGCTCGAGACCGATGCCGGTGGGGCCGGCAACGGCGACTCCGAGGCGGTGGCCGCGGTCGCCAGCCCGGTCGAGGTGCTTCGGCATCGCGATGTCGCCGACCTCGACGCCGCCGAGCGGGCCGAGCTGGCCCGGCTGTTCGGGCGCCTGAGTCCACGGGCGCCGCTGCGGCGGTCGTCGCGACGGCGGCGGGACCACCGGGGCGAGCTCGACCTGCGGCGGATGCTGCGCGAGGAGATCCGGCGCGGCGGCGTACCCGGTCCACTGCGGTATCGCCGTCGCGGCACCCGACCCCGGCGGGTCGTGCTGCTCGTCGACGTCAGCGGCTCGATGGCGCCGTACGCCGACAGCCTGCTGCGACTGGCGCACCGGATCCACTCCGCCTGGCCGCGCCGTACCGAGGTCTTCACGCTCGGCACCCGACTGACCCGGGTCACCCGGCCGCTGTCGCATCGCGATCCCGACGCGGCGCTGATCGCGGCCGGCGAGACCGTGCCCGACTGGTCCGGCGGCACCCGGCTCGGCGAGTCGATGCGGGCGTTCCTGGACAGGTGGGGCCAGCGCGGCCTGGCCCGCGGAGCCGTCGTCGTCGTGTTCAGCGACGGATGGGAGCGCGGCGACTGCTCGCTGCTCGCGGAGCAGACCGCGCGGCTGGCCCGGCTGGCCCATTCGGTGGTCTGGTCCAACCCACATCGGGGCAAGCCGGGCTATGCGCCGGTGCAGGCCGGAATCGCGGCGGTACTCCCGCACGTTGATGAGTTGATAGCCGGTCACAGCATGGCCGCGTTCGATGTCGTCTTGGAGGTGATCGCCGATGCGTGACGTGCTCGGCGACCTCGTCGCGTGGTGGCGCTCCGGCGCGACCGTCGGGATGGGAACCGTGGTCGGGACCTGGAAGTCCGCCCCGCGTCAGCCCGGAGCCGCGATGCTGGTCGGCCCGGACCGGAGCGCGGTCGGCTCCGTGTCGGGAGGCTGCGTCGAGGGCGCGGTCTACGACCTCGCGAAGACCGTTGTGGACGACGGCGCTCCAACTCTGCAGCGCTACGGCGTCAGCGACGACGACGCCTTCGCCGTCGGCCTCACCTGCGGCGGCATTCTCGACGTGTTCGTCGAGCCGGTGTCGACCGAGACCTTTCCCGGCCTCGGGCGGGTGGCCGACGACATCGAGGCCGGACGCCCCGTCGCTGTGGCCACCGTCGTTGAGCATCCGGATCCGAGTTGGCTGGGCCGGCGCCTGGTCGTCCGGCCGAACGACGCGGACACCCCGCTCGAGGGCGATCTCGGCAACGACCGCGCCAACGCCGCCGTCGTCGACGACGTACGCGGGCTGCTCGCGAGCGGCCGGAACGAGTTGCTGACGTACGGACCGCAGGGTCAGCGACGCGGCGAGGGCATGCGGATCTTCTGTGCGTCGTACGCCCCGAAGCCGCGGATGCTGGTGTTCGGCGCGATCGACTTCGCGGCCGCGGTGGCCCGACTCGGCGCGTTCCTCGGTTACCGCGTCACGGTCTGCGACGCCCGGCCGGTCTTCGCGACCTCGGCCCGGTTCCCCGGCGTCGACGAGGTCGTCGTCGACTGGCCGCATCGCTACCTCCAGAGTCAGGTCGACGACGGCAGCATCGACAGCCGCACCGTGATGTGCGTGCTCACCCATGATCCGAAGTTCGACGTCCCGCTGCTCGAGGTGGCGCTGCGACTGCCCGGTGTGGCGTACATCGGAGCGATGGGATCGCGGCGTACCCACGACGACCGGCTGGCCCGGCTCCGCGAGGCGGGGCTCACCGACGACGAGCTGTCACGGCTGTCGAGCCCGGTCGGATTGGACCTCGGGGCTCGTACCCCCGAAGAGACCGCTGTGTCGATCGCCGCCGAGATCATCGCGCTGCAGTGGGGCGGCGCCGGTGAGCGGCTTTCGGACCTGTCCGGCCGGATCCATCACGACGAATCCGCCCCGTCCTAAAACTGGTTGCTTCGGGCGGTCGTCCGGGTAGGTTGACCTAGCCCGAGCACCTGCTGTCAGTGCCTTCCGGTACGAAGGTGCTCTATCGACTCCTAGGGGAATCAAGCATGAGTCAGGTCAGTCATGACCCGCGCTCGGCGAGAGGGGACAGTTCGACTGCCCTCGCCGTCGAGGCCGAGGGTCTCGTCAAGCAATACCGAGGCCGCGGCGGCACGGTTGACGCGGTTCGCGGCGTCGATCTCCACGTTTACGAGCGTGAGGTGTTCGGCTTCCTCGGTCCCAACGGCGCCGGCAAGTCGACCACGGTGAGGATGCTCACGACGCTGATGTCGATCACCGCGGGCACGGCCCGGGTCACCGGCGTCGACGTCGCCTCCGAGCCCGATCTGGTTCGCAAGCGGATCGGCGTGGCCTTGCAGGAGGCCGGCCTCGATCCCCGCCAGACCGGGCGCGAGCTGCTCATCCTGCAGGGCCGGCTGTTCGGTCTGTCTCACGCCGACGCCGCCGCCAAGGCCGCCGAGCTGCTGGAGCTGGTCGAGTTGGTCGATGCCGCCGACCGGCGGATCAACGGCTACTCCGGCGGCATGAAGCGGCGGCTCGACCTGGCATCGGCGCTGGTCCACCAGCCCGCGGTGCTGTTCCTCGACGAGCCGACGACCGGGCTCGACCCGGCCAGCCGGCTGACCGTGTGGGATGAGGTCCGCCGCATCAACGACCGCGGCACGACCGTCTTCCTCACCACGCAATACCTCGAGGAGGCCGACCAGCTCTGCGACCGGATCGCGATCATCGACGAGGGTGTGATCGTCCGCGAGGGCACGCCGCAACAGCTCAAGTCCGAGCTGCGCGAGCGGCGTGGACTCGACTCGGATCCGACGCTCGACGAGGTCTTCCTCGACGCCACCGGCCGCACACGAGAGCGCAAGGCCGGCGAGGTCCAGGAGGTGGCCGGATGAGCATGGTCACCGAGGTCAACGTGCTGGGCACCCGTGCCCTTCGAGAGGCCTGGCGCACCCCCGAGGCGCTGGCGCCGACGCTGTTCATCCCGATCTTCTTTCTGGTCGTCAACTTCGGCCAGGCCGGCAAGATCTTCCCGTCGAGCTCGACCGACTTCCTGCACGGCCAGACCTATGCCGCGTTCACCCTGCCGAGCTCGCTGCTGCTGGGCGCCTCGTTCGGCACGGCGGCGCTCTATCTCGTCGAGGAGATCGAGGGCGGCTACTTCGACAAGCTCCGGGCGACGCCGATCTCCCGTAGCTCGCTGGTCTTCGGCCGGCTGGCCGCCGAGGGGATCAAGACGGTGCTACTGACGGCCGTCCTGATCATCCTGGCCCTGCCGTTCGGCGTCTCGATCGCCAGCGGCCCGCTCGGATGGGCGCTGCTGCTCATCATGACCTCACTGTGGTCGATGGTCTTCGTCGGGTTCATGCAGCTGATCGCGCTCAAGACCCGCAGCGCCGCGGCGACCAACTCGGGTGGACTGATCTTCTTCCCGCTGCTGTTTCTGACGCCCAACTTCGTGCCCCGCGACCTGCTGACCCGGCCGATGGAGATCGCCGCCACCTTCAACCCGGTGACCTACGTGATGGAGGGCCTGCGGTCCCTCATCCTCGAGGATCTCCAATGGACCGCCATCGGGCGCGGATTCGCCGTCATCGCGGTCTGCGGCGTGATCATGGTGCTACTCAACGTCAAGGTGATCCGCAACTACGACTGAGCGCAGATTCGGAGCCCTTCGAGCCTGAGTGTCGCCGCAGATTCGGCGATGCTCAGGCTTGCTGTTTCCGCATCGACGGACCTGTCCCAGACGGTGCTTTCGGACCGTCTGGGGACCGGAAAACCCGAGGTCAAACGCGGTTTATCGCTGGGCGATAAATGACCCTCCCCGTACGCCGAGCCCTTGCCAGGATGTTGAGACCAGCATCACGTTGAGCGGCGAAGTCTCGATGAGGAGGCGCCTCATGGCCCAGATCAACGTCAATGTCGACGGGGTCGCCTATAGCGACGACGTCGAGCCACGCATGTTGTTAGCGCAATATCTCAGGGAACGGCTCGGCAAGACCGGCACGGTCATCGGCTGCGATACGTCCAACTGCGGCGCGTGCACAGTCCATCTCGACGGCCGGAGCGTGAAGTCGTGCGCCATGTTCGCCGTCCAGGCCGACGGCCACGACGTCACCACGATCGAGGGCATCGCCAGCAACGGCGAGCTGCATCCGGTGCAGCAGGCCTTCCACGACACGCACGCCCTGCAGTGCGGCTTCTGCACCCCGGGCATGATCATGCAGTCGATCGACCTGCTCACGGAGAACCCGAAGCCGACGGAGGCGGAGATCCGCCTCGGTCTCGAGGGCAATCTCTGCCGCTGCACCGGCTACCAGAACATCGTGCGCGCCGTACAACAGGCGTCGAGCGGCGGAGGTGAGTCATGACCGCCGTAGAAGAGCGGGCCGCTGCCGAGGTCGGCAGGCCGCGCAAGCGCAAGGAAGACCGCAGGCTCATCACCGGGCGCACCCGGTGGACCGACAACCTGATGTTGCCGGGCATGCTGCACACGGCCATGGTGCGCAGCCCGATCGCGCACGGCCGGATCACCTCGATCGACGTTCAGGCCGCCAGCCAGGCGTCGGGCGTCCTCCTCGTCCTCACCGGCCAGGATCTCGCCGAGGAGCAGGGCAGCCTGCCCAACGCGTGGCCGATCACCGATGACCAGAAGGCCCCGCCGCATCCGGCGATGGCCGTGGACCGAGTCGCGTTCGCCGGCGAGATCGTGGCCGCGATCATCGCCCGCAGCGCTGCGGAGGCCCGGGACGCCGCCGAGTTGGTGGACGTGGAGTACGAAGAGTTGCCGGTGGTGCTCGACCTCGACGCCGCCTCGAAGGAGGGCGCGACACTGGCGCATCCGGATCTCGGGACCAATGTCTCCGCGACCTGGGTGTTCGACTCCGCTGAGGCCGGCAGTGGCAGCAATGTCGACGACGCGATCCGCGACTCCGAGGTCACCATCGAACGGACCTACCGCCAGCAGCGGCTGATTCCCGGCTTCATGGAGCCGCGCTCGGTGGTGGTCGACCCGACCCACGAGCAGATCACGATGTGGTCGGCGACCCAGATCCCGCACATCCTCAAGCTCATGCTGGCGCTCACGACCGACACGCCGGAGAGCAAGCTGCGGGTGATCGCGCCGGATGTCGGCGGTGGCTTCGGCGGCAAGCTGCAGGTGACCCCGGAAGAGGTCATCACGTTGCTCGCGGCCAAGCGCCTCGGACGTCCGGTCAAGTACACCGAGACCCGCAGCGAGAACATGGTCTCCGGTCACCACGGCCGCGACCAGATCCAGCGGCTGACACTCGCCGCCAACCGCGACGGCACCGTCACCGGATTCAAGGTTGACCTGCTCGCCGACATGGGCGCCTATCTGGGCCTGGTCACCTCGGGCATCCCGATTCTCGGCGCGTTCATGTTCAACGCGATCTACAAGTTCCCGTCCTACCGCTTCACGTGCACCAACGTCTTCACCAACAAGACCTGGACCGACGCATATCGGGGCGCCGGGCGGCCGGAGGCGACGTACGCGATCGAGCGGATGATGGACGAGCTCGCCGCCGAGTTGGACATGGACCCGCTCGAGCTGCGGGAGAAGAACTGGATCAAGCACGAGGAGTTCCCGTTCACCACGGTCGCCGGGCTGGAGTACGACAGCGGCAACTACGAGGCGGCCACCGCCAAGGCCAAGGAGATGTTCGGCTACGACGATCTGCGTCGGGAGCAGGCCGAGCGGCGGGAGCGCAACGACGCGGTCCAGCTCGGCATCGGGATCTCCACGTACACGGAGATGTGCGGCCTGGCGCCATCGCGAGTGCTGGGCGCGTTGTCGTACGGCGCCGGCGGCTGGGAGCACGCCTCGGTCCGGATGCTCGCGTCCGGCAAGGTCGAGGTGATCACCGGGTCGAGTGCGCACGGCCAGGGCCACGAGACGGCCTGGAGCCAGATCGTCGCCGACCGGCTCGGAGTGCCGTTCGAGGACATCGAAGTGCTGCACGGCGACACCCACGTCGCGCACAAGGGCATGGACACCTACGGCTCGCGGTCGCTGACCATCGGTGGCATCGCCGCTCTGCGGGCCGCCGACAAGGTCGTCGAGAAGGCCAAGACGGTCGCCGCTCACATGCTCGAGGCCAACCGTGACGACCTCGAGTTCGAGGGCGGCAAGTTCACGGTGAAGGGCACCGACAAGAGCGTGACGATCGGCGACGTGGCGCTGCACACCTTCGCCGCGCATGACCTGCCCGACGAGTACGAACCGAGTCTCGACTCGGAGGCCACGGTCGACCCGGAGAACTTCTCGTTCCCGCACGGGACCCACCTGTGCGCGGTCGAGGTCGACACCGAGACGGGCGAAGCGAAGATCCGCTCGTACGTCTGCGTCGACGACGTCGGATCGGTCGTCAACCCGCTCATCGTCGAGGGCCAGGTGCACGGCGGAGTCGCGCAGGGCATCGCCCAGGCGTTGTACGAGGAGGCCATCCACGACGAGTCCGGGACGCTGGTCACAGGCTCGCTGGTCGACTACCTCGTCCCGAGCGCGGCCGACCTGCCGACCTTCGGATCCGACCGGACCGAGACGCCGGCGACGAGCAACCCGCTCGGCGTCAAGGGCGTCGGCGAGGCCGGCACGATCGCCTCGACACCGGCGGTGGTCAACGCGATCGTCGACGCGCTGCGGCCGATGGGCATCAACGATGTCCCGATGCCGTGCTCGCCACATCGGATCTGGCAAGCCATCCAGAGCGCTTCGAGCGGAGGCCAGTCATGATTCCCACGGCGTTCGACTACCAGGCGCCCACGACGGTGGAGGAGGCGCAGCACCTGCTGGCCTCCTCCGACGACGCCAAGGTCCTGGCCGGCGGCCAGAGCCTGATGCCCCTCCTGCGCATGCGACTGGCGACGCCGGAGCTCCTCGTCGACCTCGGCAAGATCGATGAGTTGCGCGGCGTACGCGACGCCGGCGACGCGATCGTGATCGGCTCCATGACGCCGCACATGGCGGTGATGACCGATCCGCTGGTCGCCGAGCATGCCGCGCTGCTGGCCAAGGCGACGTCGCTGATCGGCGATCCCCAGGTGCGGCACCGTGGCACCTTCGGAGGCTCGCTGGCGCATGCCGACCCGGCGAGTGACCTGCCGGCCTGCGCCCTGGCGATGGACGCCGAGTTCGAGATCGCCGGCAGCGCGGACCGGCGCTCGGTGGCAGCGGCGGACTTCTTCCAGGACATCTTCACCACGGCGATCGGCGAGGACGAGATCCTCACCGAGATCCGGATTCCGAAGCACACCGGCTGGGGTGCGCACTACGAGAAGTTCGTACGCACGGCGCAGCAGTGGCCAATCGTGGCCGTCGCTGCGACCGTACGCGTGGTGGGCGGCTCGATCGCCGAGGCCCAGGTGGCGCTGGCCAACATGGGCTCGACGCCGGTCCGTTCGCAGGCCGTCGAGCAGGCGCTGGTCGGCATCGCGCCTGAGGATGCAGCGGTTCGCGCGGCGGTGGCCGACATCGCCGCGGGCACCAACCCGCCGACCGACATCAACGGAGACGACGCCTATCGGCGCCACCTGGCACCGATCCTGGCCCGCCGCGCCGTACTCGCCGCCGCCGGCTGACTCGGCTCAACGCTCGAGTTCCGCGTTAGGGTCGGTTCGTAGGGGCCACGGACCGACCCAACGCTTGGAACTCGGGCGCTGGCTATCGAAAGAGGGTGTGCAGTGGAGCTGGAGCATCGGTTCACCGTGCCGACCCCCGTGGCCGACACCTGGGATGCCTTCAACGACCTGAATCGGATCGCGCCGTGCTTCCCCGGAGCGTCACTGAGCTCGGTCGAGGGCGACGACTTCGCCGGCTCGGTGAAGGTGAAGCTCGGCCCGGTCTCGCTGCTCTACAACGGCAGCGGCCGGTTCGTCGAGCGAGACGTCGAGGCGCATCAGGCGGTCATCGAGGCCAAGGGCAAGGACAAGCGAGGCAACGGGACCGCGTCGGCGACGATCACCGCCAAGCTGTCGCCGGAGGGCGAGCAAACCCTCGTCGAGGTGACGACCGATCTGGCGATCACCGGCAAGCCCGCACAGTTCGGCCGCGGCGTCATCCAGGACGTCAGCGACAAGCTGCTGGGCCAGTTCGTCTCGTGTCTCGAGCAGAATCTCGGCGGCACGGCTGCCGAGCCGGAGGCGCCACCGGCGACCGAGACGGGTCCGTCGGAGACCGCAACGCCGCAAGCCGAGTCGGAGCCGCCACGGATGCAGCCATCGCAGAGCGACAGCGGTGCCGAGCTGAATCTGCTGACCACGGTCGGCCCGGCCCTGGTGAAGCGCTACGCGGTGCCGGTGATCGGTCTGCTGATCCTGTTCTTGCTGCTGCGCAAGCTGCTTCGGCGCTGACCCAGCGAGAGCCCTTGCGTCGAGATTGCGCGTCCTCACCGTTGTCACGCGCAATCTCGGCGCAACTGAACCTGTCATGATGGCGGCACGATGACGCACCCACTGCTTCAGGTCACGACGCTGCATGCCGCTGATGCCGAGGCTGCTGAGGCCGGCGGCGCCGATCGGGTCGAGCTCGTGGGCTCGATGACCGACGGCGGCATGTCTCCCGAGCCGGCAGCGGTG
>Ga0075429_100000333_pt1 | contig 34186 bp, 28 predicted proteins | sample RhiMetdeltSRZDD3_FD_75295 | JGI IMG/M metagenome (GOLD analysis project Ga0075429, IMG submission 75295) | Populus rhizosphere microbial communities from Tennessee, USA - Rhizosphere MetaG P. deltoides SRZDD3 | ecosystem: Host-associated > Plants > Roots > Rhizosphere > Soil | place: USA...
TTCCCTACACGTACGAGGACGCCGCCGCCCGACAGGCTGGGAACTCCTCCGACGTTCGTCCGGAGCCGAGCGGAGCGTGGTCGGAGGATCCCATCCACCCGCCGGCCGCCCTGTCCCGTTGGGCCGGCCGCGCGAGTTCATGAATAGTCCCCGCTAGCGGGCTTCACGGCCCTCGCGGGCGCCGGGCGACTCCGGCGGCTTCAGGTCCTTGAAGGCCTTCCAGAGCAGGATGTCGTAGACGATCTTCAGCCCCCCGCCCAGCACGAAGGGCGAGGACAGGGCCAGCGACTGCATGATCCAGCCGGTGGCCAGGGGCGTGATGGCCTGGGCCGAAGTGCGCCACAGCGTGGTCGTCGTCGCGGCGGACTCGCGCTCGTGGTCGCGGACGATCGTCATGACCCAGGCCTGCCGGGTCGGGACGTCGATCTGCGACAGGAGCTGCCGCGCGAAGAGCAGGACGACCGCGATCGTCGCGGACGGCGCGGCCGCGATGCCGATGAGGAACACGTTCGACACCAGGTGCGTCACGACCATGGTGGGCAGCAGCCCGAACGCGCGTGCCAGCCTCGGGGCCAGCAGCAGCGAGCCGGCGGTGAGCAGCTGGGCCACCAGGAACACACGTCCGAGCGCCTCGAGGCCGAGGTCGAAGCGGGCGTGCAGGAAGTACGCGACCAGTGACTGCAGCACGAACCCCCCGGCGAATGAGTCCAGCGCGAAGAGGGCGGCGATCCGCCGGATGACGGGCGTCGCCACCGCGGCACCGGCGGCGCGAGGCGCCAGCACCAGGCGACCAAGCCCGGCGTACGCGACCGCCTGGATCACGCCGGCGGCCAGGAAGCCCGCGAAGAGCGTGCGCGGCCCACCCGCGGCCACGGCCCCCGCCCCGACCGCAGCCGCTCCGTACCCGAGCAGGTTGTAGAGGCTCAGCATGCTCGTACGCTGCTCGGGCGCGACGGCGCGCGCGACGACAACCTGCTCGATGGAGAGGAACGGACCGGTCTCGCCCGTGCCGACGGCGACGTTGCCCAGCATCGCCGCCACGACGACGATCCACGGCTGCCGGGTGGCCAGCAGGATCGCAGCAGCCGCGATCGTGAGGGCAGCCAGCAGCAGGAGCGAACCCCGCGCGCCGACGCGCTCGGCGGACGCGCGCGTCGCCCACGTCAGCCCGGCACTTCCTGCCAGGGTGAGAGTCACGAACGCCCCAACGCCCGCCGCGGACAGGCCGAGCTCGATCAGGTACAGGGGGAGGAAAATGCCCAAGTACCCGTAACAAAAGGTCCGCACACCCTTGGCTACGAGGACGAGGACGAGCTCCCTGCTGGCATGGAACCCGCTCATGTTGTGGCTGGCAACGAAGATGGGGACCAGATCTTGGGGCTTGACGATAACTCAACTAATGTTGAGTATAATCTTCGAAAAGGCCCACGAGGCCGGAGGTGTCGAGATGAACCCGCTGGATCGCGTGCTGTACGAGGAGCTCACGCATCTGATCGATCGGCTGGCGACGTCCGTCCCGAACGGCAGCCTCGCCCAGGCGATCGCGGCCAACCCGGGGATGCAGGCTCGCCTGGACGAGACCGACGCGCAGCTGGCTGCCGCACGGGCCACGCTGCTCGAGGGTTACGGCCGGTGGCAGCGTGCGCTGGAGGACATGGAGAACCTGTGGGCGCTCGCGGCGTGGCGCCGATCAGCGGCGCCCGAAGAGTCGACCGAGCAGGCTGCGGCCCTCGCTGCCTGATTCATCGCCGGGGCCGGCTCCGGCGGTTTCGCCGCCCCCCGGGGCCTCGCCGGCCGAGGCCTCCGCGAGGTACCGGGAGCGCACCGCGTCGAACCGCTGCCAGTAGTCGGGGAGCAGCCGGGCCAGCGCGACGTGCGCCGTGACGAGCCGAGCCTGAGGGTCGCCCGGGTCCCCGGTCTCGCCCCGTAGCTTGTCGCGCAGCTCGGGTCCGACGTCGGCCGTGACCTCGCGGCGGAGCCGTTCCAGGAAATCCACCACCGCGGCCGCGTAGGCCGCCTTGTCGCTCACGCTGTCGGCGCTCGGTGGAGGCAGGCCCCGGGCGCGCCGGGCGCGCACCAGCGCCTCGAGACACACGTAGTCCACCGCCTCCTCCACACGCTCCCGCACCTCGAACTCGATCCGGGTACCGAGGTCGGCGGAGCGGTCGGGATGACGGAACGGCACTGATGCGCTCAGCCCAGCATCGTCCGCAGGCCGGTGGCCAGCGGCACGGCGGTCAGGCCGAAGGCGGTGTAGAACGGCCGGGCATCGCAGACGTTGTCCTCCTCCAGCATCAGCAGCTGGTCCGGTGTGATCGGGAACCCCGGAAGCCGGTGCAGCAGCGTCGCCATCGGCCTCACGACCCCGAGCGGGACGTGCGCCTTGCGCACCCGGGATCGTCCGAGCGCGGAGCCGATCAGGTCGAGGAGACGCACCAGCGTGACCGGCTCGGGACCACCCACGTCGTACGCCTGCTTGACCGTCCCCGGAAGATCGACGGCGCGCGCGAACGCCTCGGCCACGTGCTCCACCGGCACGGGCTGCAGGCGCTGCTGCCCGCTGCCGATCACCGGCACGATCGGGTACCGACGGAGCATGCCCGCCAGCATGTTGATGAACTGATCGCCCGGCCCGTAGATGATCGAGGGGCGGAAGATCGTCCACGGCAGGGGGTTCGCGCGGACCGCTTCCTCCGCGGCCCACTTGCTGCGGTGGTATCGAGCGCGAGCACCCGGCCGGGCCCCGAGGGCGCTCATGTGCACGTACCGGCGCACGCCGGTCGCGCCGGCGGCCTCCAGCACGTTGACCGTTCCCTGCAGGTGGATGCGCTCGAAGGTGCTGAGCGTGGCCGGATCCTCACGGATGATCCCGACCAGATGCACGACCGTGTCGCACCCTTGCATGTCGCGCTCGAGCGTGGCCGGGGACAGCACGTCGCCCTCGACGCGCTCGATCGCCTCCAGGCCCCGGAGATCCAGCTCCGAGCCGCGGCGGACGAGGCAGCGGACCGCGTAGCCGTGGGCGCGGAGGGCCATGATCACCGCGTGCCCGACGAAGCCGGTGGCGCCGGTGAGGAAGATCCGACGCGTCGCAGGCATGGCCCCAGGATATCAATGTTCGCCGCGCTGCAATGCCCCCCTGCTAAGATCGACAGGTGGTTCGTCGTGCCCGCCGGCTCGGTCCGGTGTCCGTCCTTGTCGTGCTCGCCGTGGCCGTCCTCGGCATCCCTCACGTGTGGGCGCAGGGTCTCGACTTCACCGCGGTCGACGATGCCGCCCGGGACGCCGTGCAGTCGGGCGAGATCCCGGGGGTGGTGGTGCTGGTCGGCCGCGGGGACGACGTCCTCCTGCTGCGGGCCTACGGCTGGCGCCGCCTCTACCCCGAGCCGGCTCCGATGCTCACCGACACGATCTTCGACATCGCCTCGCTGACGAAGCCCTTCGGCACCACGCTGGCCGTGATGTCCCTGGTCGAGCGCGGAGCCATCAAGCTGGACGCGCCCCTCGGACGGTACCTCGCGGAGTTCCGCAAGCCGGCTTTCGCCCAGGTCACCGTCCAGCGCGTGCTCACGCACAGCGCCGGATTCGCGTCCATTCCGCCGCCGGGGGCGGTCAAGCCCTCCATGGCCGAGACGGTCCGCGCCTTTGCCCGGGTCCCCTTCGACTACCCGCCGGGCTCGGGTACCCAGTACAGCGACATGGGGTTCATCCTGCTCGGCGAGGTCGTCCGCCGCGTGGGCGGCCGGCCACTGGACCAGTACCTCGCCCGGACGGTCTTCAAGCCGCTCGGCCTGCGCGACACCATGTTCAACCCGGGCCCGGCGCTCCACAGCCGGATCGCGCCGACCGAGTGGGCAAGCGGCAAGATGCTGCTCGGGGAGGTCCACGATCAGCGGGCGCGAACCTTGGGCGGCGTCGCCGGGCACGCGGGGATGTTCTCGACGGCGTCCGATCTCGGCCGCCTGTGCCGGATGCTCGTGTCGCGGGGCGCGCTGGGCACGACCCGCGTGCTGAAGCCGGCCACCGTGCACACCATGCTGACCCGCACCGCCGACGGCACCGGTACTCGCGCGGTCGGCTGGGACATCTCGTCGGTGTACGCGCGGTCGATGCTCCCGTTCTTCCCGACCGAGTCGGCGATTCACACGGGGTTCACGGGCACGGCGGCGCTCATCGAGCCCCGCACCGGCACCTACGTGATCCTTCTCACGAACCGCGTCCACCCCAACGGGGGTGGCAGCGCCAAGATCCGCGAGCTGCGCGTGCGCGTGGTGGCCGCCGTCGGGGCGGCCCTGTTCGGGCTGGCCGCGGCGCCGCCGGCCGAGGCCGAGTCGAGCTCGCCGGCGGCGGACGGCCCCGCCGAGCCTCGGCCAGTCCCGAGCGACCCGGTGCGCACGGGACTGGACGTCCTGGCCAGCCGGGCGTTCGCCCCCCTGGCCGGCTCGTCGGTGGGGCTCGTGACCAACCAGACCGGCCGCGACGCCCGCGGCCAGCGCAACGTCGACCTGCTGGCCGCGGCTCCCGGCGTTCGGCTGGCCGCCATCTTCTCGCCGGAGCACGGCCTGAGCGGCGACGCCGACACGGATGTCCCGCACGGGCGCGACCCGCTGACCGGGGTGCCAGTGTGGAGCCTCTACGGATCGGTGAAGCGGCCCACGGCGGCGATGCTCAAGGACGTCACCGTGCTCGTGTTCGACATCCAGGACGTCGGCGTCCGGTACTACACGTACCTCACGACGCTCGTGTACGTCATGGAGGAGGCAGCCCGGCACCGCATCCCGGTGGTCGTCCTCGACCGGCCCAACCCGCTCACCGGCCGTCACGTCGAGGGCCCGCTCATGGACCTGGACCTCGCATCGTTCACGGCGCCGCACCCGATCCCCGTGAGGACCGGGATGACGATCGGCGAGTTCGGTCGCATGGTGGCCGCCGAGCGCCAGATCCCCGTCTCCCTGACCGTGGTGCCCGTCGAGGGCTGGGACCGGAGCCGCTGGTACGACGAGACCGGACTGCCATGGGTCAACCCGTCGCCCAACATCCGGTCCGTGAACCAGGCGCTCCTGTACTCGGGCGTCGGCCTGCTGGAGGCGACGAACCTGTCCGTGGGCCGCGGGACGGACTGGCCGTTCGAGGTGATCGGCGCCCCGTGGATCGACGCCGGCGCCCTCGCCGGCGCCCTGAACGGGCTGGGCTTACCCGGCGTGCGGTTCGAGCCGCTGACGTTCACGCCGACGGCGGACGTCTACGCGCGCGTGGCCTGCGGTGGTGTGCGGCTCACCGTCACCGACCGCGAGGCGATCCGGCCGGTGACCGTGGGCCTGTCGATGGCCCGCGTGCTGCGCGAGCGCTACCGTGACCAGTTCAGACCGGAGCCGGTCCAGAACCTCCTCGTGAACCGGTCGACCATGTGGGCCTTCCTGCGGGGGGAACCTCTGCCTCGCGTCATGGCCTGGGCGGAGATGGCCCGGGCCAGCTTCCTGAACCGCCGCGCGTCGTACCTCATCTACCGCTAGCGAGGCCCCGCCCGGACCAGGCGCTCCACGGCGCCCGGCGACACGGACGGAGAAGATCGGGACGCGCCGGGCGGCGGCCCCGAGGTGCTCTCAGCGCTCGACCACCCTGAGGTGCTTGGGTAGATCGGAGCGCAGGCGGTCCTTGCGAGCGGCCGGGATCGTGACCGTGTCCGGATTCCCGTCGCTGACGTAGCGGTCGTCGGGGTTGCGCTCGAAGTGCGTCAGCCAGGATTTCAGATCGTGCTCGACGGCCTGCACGCGCGGCAGGCGCACCGGGTCGAACGTCCGCGCGAAGGGCGAGGCCGCCGCGCCGCCGGCCACCATCAGGATGGCCTCGTGGCGATAGGTGCTGCCCTTGGCTGTCCCGTTCAGCGCCCAGCTCACGTTCTTCGGGTAGACGCCGTGGGGCAGGGCGAGCGTCCGGAAGCGGTATTCGGGCACGTGGCGCTGGACCCAGACCTGGGCGTCGGCGAGCTGGGTCCGCACGACGGTCTCGTCGTACTTGCCCAGGTTCGCGTGCCACAGCGTGTGGTTGCCGAGCTCGTAGCCCTGCTCGACCAGCCAGCGCAGCTTGCGCCCCTGATGCTCCTTCTGGTTGAACAGGTCATTGGGCGGCTTGGCGCCGGGCAGGACGAAGAACGTGGCGGCGCGGCCGAAGTCCGGCTTCTCGCGGATGAACGCCTCCAGGACCCCCACGCCCGACTTCGGGTCGATCTCCAGGCCGCCGTTGTGCTCGACGTACCGGAACTGGCCCGCCGAGGAGTCGTCGAAGGTCAGCACGACCGGCGTCCGGCCCGCGGGGACGGAGATACGGCCCTCCACGAGGCCGTTGAGACTCTGCAGGCGATAGCCCTGGGCGTAGAGCGTCTCGAGGTCCCGCCTGAAGTTCTCCGGGGTGCGGGTCCAGCGCTCCTCCGGGTAGTCGATCTTGTGGTACTCGAGGATCATCACGCGGCCCAGCTCGTTGACGGCCAGCGGCTCGGCGCCGGCGAACGAGACCAGGATGAGCGCGGCCGTGACGAGGAGGAGCCCGACGAGCGCGAGTCTCACTGCGCGAGGGCGAACGACGCGACGATGAGGCCGGCGGTGACCAGGAGCAGCCCGATGAGCGCCAGTCTCATCGAGCGGCCAGCTCGCGCTTGGCCCGGAGGGCCGCGCCCGTGTAGTCGTTGCGCGGGTTCCACAGCATCCAGCCCGTGCCCCCCGCCTCCTCGGCGCCGCGGATCTGCGCCTGGACCTCGTTGACGCCGAAGATCCTCCGGTCGAATGCGTAGTCCCGGAAGTCCTGGAGCCAGGGCCTTACCCGCGCGGTCGTCCCGATCGAGCGCTTGCGGATCATCCGCACGCTCTCGTGGACCACCTTGTAGGGGACGAGCACCGGGTTCGGGTGGCCCGGGATACCTTTGTGGTAACCCGACGGGTACACCATGGGACAGATGTAGTCGAGGTGCGGGGCGATCTCCTCGATCCGCTGGCCGATGTCGGTGTCGTTCTCGTTGAAGGCCGTGTAGCCGAACAGGTCGGCGGCGACGAAGGCCCCGGTCGGGCCCAGCTCGCGCCGGGCGCGCTGGAGGAAGCCCGCGATGGCCGGCAGCCGGGTGTCCTTGTTGTTGGGCCTGGAGTAGCGCGCGGCGCCGAGCTTGCCGTCGGTGGGGAAGCGGACGTAGTCGAACTGGACCTCGTCGAACCCGCGCCGGACTGCCTCCCTGGCGAGCGCGATGTTGTAGGCCCAGACTTCCTCGCGGAACGGGTCGACCCAGGCCAGCTTCTCGTTGTCGATCCAGGGCTTGCCGGTGCGGGTGTCGATGATGGCCAGGTCCGGTCGACCGCTGGCCAGGGTGTTGTCCTTGAAGGTCACGATGCGGGCGATCGTGTAGATCCCGCGGGCCTTGAGGTCGGCCATGAGACCGTCGAAGTCGCGGAGCGTGCCGGGCCCCTGGGCGCCGACGGCGAGCGCCTGCTCCACCTCGGTCCGGTACAGGACCCAGCCGCGGTCGCCCTTGACGTCGATGACGACGGCGTTCAGCTCGGTCCGGGAGGTCAGCTCGAGCACGCGGGTGCGGATACCGCGATCGCCCACCCCGTAGTACGTGAGGTACGCGGCCTTGATGGCCTGCGGCCGCATCACGACCTCGACCGCGCCCCGGGTCGGCATCACCCGGATCTTCTCGAAGCCCGGCAGCTTGACCAGGAGCGTGGCGTCGGGGGGAACCTGCTCGAGCGTGAAGGCCCCGTCGGCGTCGGTGCGCGTCTCCACGCCGCGGACCACCACCGACGCGCTGGCCAGGGGCTTGCGCTCGCTGTCCACGACCCGCCCGGTCACGGTCGACGACGGCCACGGGTGCTCGGGAACGGGCTCCACCAGCTTCCACGGCTTCGACTCGGCCGCCGGGGCGGTCGTCTCCGGTCGCGGTCGGGCTGGCTCGACCGGAGTGGTGGTCGTGCGCACGGGGACGACGACGAGCGGCTCGGCGGCTTCGACCGGGGCCGCGGGCGCGGGGGCGTCGGCAGCGGCCGGGGCGCCGGCGTTGGCCGCGACCACGATGGCGCCGACGGTGGCGACCGGCCGCACGGACTTGGCTCGCGCGGAAGGCGCGAGCGCGGCGTAGCCGATCAGCACGGCGATCGTCATCAGCCCGACCGTGTAGACGCCGTCGACGAGATGCCCACGGCTCACGCGCGCGGAGGTGCTGTCGTCGTGCATGACTGGCTCTTTCGACAATAGCGGCTCGGTGACGAGGCGACCAAGGAATAATTCCTCGACCGAGTACAATCGCGCACATGACCGAGCCACTCGGCTGCGAGCAGGCGCGCTCGCGAACGGAAACCATCAACGGATTGCGCCTGCACTTCCTGGAGTCCGGCCGTCCGGGCGCGACCCCGCTCTGCTTCCTTCACGGCGGCGCCGCCCACGCGCACTGGTTCGACGCGGTCACGCCGGCCTTCGCCGACGGGTTCCACGTGGTGTCGCTCGATCAGCGCGGGCACGGTGAGAGCCAGTGGGCGATCCCGCCGGCCTACGGCACGGAGGAGTTTGCCGCCGACCTGCGCGGGCTGATGGAGGTGCTCGGCTGGCCGGCCATGACCCTCGTCGGGCACTCCATGGGGGGCCACAACGCCATGGCCTTCGCGGCCTGGCACCCCGAGCGCATCGAACGGCTGGTGATCGTCGACTCCCGCCCGGTCATTCCGGCCGAGCGCCTCACCGTCATGCGCGCCCGCGGACGGCGCGCCCCGAGGCTCCACCCCACCGCCGAGGCCGCCGCGGCGACGTTCCGGCTCCTTCCACGGGAGACGCTGGCCGACCCGGCCCTGCTCGCCCACATGGGTCGCGCCGCGGTGGCCCGCCGGGACGGCGGGTGGGGCTGGCGGTTCGATCCTTCCACGCACGGCGAGCGGCGTCCGGTGGACGCCTGGCCGCTGTTACCGAAGATCTCCGCGCCGACCCTGATCGTCCGGGGCGGACTGTCGCCGGTGCTCACCGCCGAGATGGCCGAGCGTCTGCGCGCGAGCATTCCGGCCGCGACCCTGGTCACGATTCCCCGCGCCTACCACCATCTGACGCTCGACGCCCCCCGGGCCTTCATCGCAGCGCTCGCCGAGTTCCTCGCCACCTAATAGAAGGACGGGTCTGGAATGGACGGGCCTGCCGTCCAGCCCCCTGATCTCGGCTCTGCCCTGGAGCCGCTCCCGGCGGCTGTGACTCAGGCGAGGCGGACGACGCGGACGGCGCAGACCTTGTACTCGGGAATCTTCGAGACCGGATCCGAGGCCGAGTTCGTGAGGAAGTTGGCGGCCGAGTCGGACAGCTTGACGAACGGGATGAAGATCGCGCCCGGGTGCACGGCCTCGGTCACGTGGGCGTAGCCGGTGAGCTCACCCCGCCGCGACTCCACGCGGAGGCGGGCGCCGGCGTCGACGCCGACCCGACGGGCGTCGCTGGGATGAATGGCGATCTCCAGCCGGGGCGCGAGCTCCAGCAGGCCCTGCACGCGGCGCGTGAGCGTGCCGCCGTGCCAGTGATAGAGCAGCCGGCCCGTGTTGAGGACGAACGGGTACTGGGCGTCGGGGAGCTCCGCCGCCTCCTCGATCTGCCGCGCGGGGATGAAGCGGGCCCGCCCGCGCGGAAACGAGTCGGCATACAGGAAGCGAGTTCCCGGGTGATCGGGCGTGGGGCACGGCCACTGCAGCCCGCCGTCGCGATCGAGGCGCGCGTGCGAGAGCCCCCCCAGGAACGGCGTCAGGCGCGCCATCTCGTCGAAGATCTCGGCAGCGCTGGCGTAGTCGAACTGGCGACCGACGTCGACCCGCGCCCGCGCCGCCACCCGCTTGGCCAGCTCGGCCGTGATCCACCAGTCGGCCCGGGCGCCGCCCGGCGGGGCCAGAGCGGTCCGCACCCGCTGCACGCGCCGCTCGGAGTTCGTGAAGGTGCCCTCCTTCTCGGCGAACGCGGCGGCCGGGAGGAACACGTGCGCGCGCTCGGCGGTCTCGTGCATGAAGAGGTCCTGGACGACGAGGAACTCGAGCTGGGCGATCGCCTTCTCGGCGTGGTGGAGGTCCGGCTCGGAGAGCAGAGGGTTCTCGCCGACCACGTACATCGAGCGCGTGGCGCCGGTCAGGCAGCCCTCCACCATCTCGGTGACGACCCGGCCGGTGCGGCCGGGAGGGCGGACCCCCCAGGCGGCCTCGAATCGGTCCAGCGTCTCGGGTCCGTACAGCTGGTAGCCGGGCAGGTTGGTCGGAATGCAGCCCGCGTCGCCGCAGCCCTGCACGTTGTTCTGTCCGCGCAGCGGGGAGATGCCGCTGCCCGGGCGCCCCATCTGGCCGGCCACCAGGGCGAGATTGAGCAGGGCGTGCGCGTTGTGGATGCCGTTGACGTGCTGGGTGACGCCCATGCCCCAGACGAGGCAGGAGCCGGCCGGGACCGTCTGCCCCGGTCCCGGTAACACGGGGCGGGCGTACCAGCGCGCCGCCTGCGCGATGTCGGCCGCCGGCACCCCGGTGACCCGCTCCGCGTACGCCAGCGTGTAGCGCTCGAGCGATCCCCGCCAGGCGTGGAAACCCTCTGTACGGGCGCGCACGAAGGACTCGTCCTCGAGCCCCTCGTCGATGATCAGGCGGGCCATGGCGTTGAACAGCGCCGTGTCGGTGCCGGGGCGCTGCTGGATCCAGAGGTCGGCCTGGTCACACAGCTCCACGCGCCGCGGATTGACGACGATGAGCCGCGCTCCGCGGCTGACGGCGCGCCGGAACCGCACGGCGATGACCGGATGGTTCGCCGAGGCGTCGGCGCCGACGATCATGAGGCAGGCGGCGTCCTCGTAGTCCTGGTACGAGTTCGAGGTGGCCCCCGACCCCATCGAGGCCAGCATCGCCTCGACGGAAGGTGAGTGGCAGAGCCGCGTGCAGTGATCGACGTCGTTGGTGCCCATGACGACGCGGCAGAACTTCTGCACGAGGTACCCGTCCTCGTTGGTGGCTTTGGCGCTGGCCAGGGCGCCGAAGTGTCCCCGGTGCCTGGCCAGGCCGTCGGCGGCGACGTCGAGCGCCTCGTCCCAGCCGACCTCGACCCAGCGGCCGTCGCGCCTGACCAGCGGCATCGTGACGCGGTCCCGCGCGTGCACGAAGCCGGTGCCGAAGCGGCCCTTCACGCACAGCATGCCGCGGCTCGACCGGTTGGCGGGAACGTCGTCGGCCATGCTCGCCAGCCGCTCGCCGACGGCTACCCCCGAGGCGTCGAGCCGTTGCTCGGTCACCCGCAGCTCGATGCCGCAGCCGACCCCGCAGTAGGGGCACGTCGTCTCCACGCTCCGGGCCACCGGGGCCGCCGCCTCCTTCGGGCGCAGGGCCCCGGTCGGACACGTGGCCACGCACTGGCCGCACGAGGTACAGACGGAGGACGCCATCCGCCCGTCCCCGAACACGCCGACCCTGGTGGCGTGCCCGCGGCCGAGCAGCGCGATCGCGCCGATCTGCTGCACGTCGTCGCACGCCACGGTGCAGCGCCCGCACAGGATGCAGGCCTCGCGGTCGAGCACGAAGAACGACTTGCTGTCGTCCACCTCGAAGCGGTGCAGCGGCTGCCAGCCTGGCTCGCGCAGCCCGTGGCGCGCGAGGGCGACGCCGACCTGGCCAAAGCCGGCGCGCTCGGCGTGGTCGGAGAGCATCGAGCGGGTCAGGTCGAGCACGGCGGCGCGCACCCGCACGGCCTCCGGGTGCTCCGTGGAGACGACCATGCCGTCCCGCGCCGGCATGTGGCAGGCGGCCGGCACGCCGCGCACGCCCTCGACGTGCACGAGGCAGGTACGGCAGGCCCCCAGCGCCGGCCGGTCGGGGTCCTTGCAGAGCTGGGGCAGCGGGACGCCGAGACGGTTGACGCCGTCGAGGACGCTTGCGCCATCGGGCAGCTCGACCGGGCGACCGTCGATCGTCACCTGCATCGCGCGCTCATGATACGCCGAAGTCCGACGGGAACTCGGCGAGGCCGGACAGGAGTGACAGCGGCGCGGCCTGTCCCAGCCCGCAGAGCGAGGCGAGCTGGACCGCCTCGGCGAGCGCCTTCACCCGCCGCTCCGGCGGCGCGCCGTCGAGCATCGAGAGCAGCCGCGCGGTGCCCTCGCGGCAGGGCGTGCACTTGCCGCACGACTCGCGGGCGTTGAAGGCGAGCAGGGCGCGCACCACCTCGCGCACGGAGAGCGTCTCGTCCAGCGCGACGACGCCGCCCGTGCCCGGGTTGACGGGGCCGCGCGGGATCAGCGGCTCGTCGAAGCGGCGCGGGTGCACCACGCTGCCCGAGGGGCCGCCCACCACGGCGGCCCTGATCGGCCGCCCGGTCTCCGAGCCGCCGCCGACGTCCTCGAGCAGCGTGCGCAGCGTGCAGCCGATCTCCATCTCGACGATGCCGGGGCGCCGCAGGTGACCCGACAGGCCGAACAGCTTGGTGCCCCGGCCCCCACCCAGCCCGGCGAACCAGCTTCCCCCATGCTCGACGATCGACGGAACGGCGCACAGCGTCTCGACGTTGTTGATGACGGTGGGCTGCCCGAACAGCCCGGACTCCACGGGGAAGGGGGGCCGCGTGCGCGGCAGCGCGCGCCGGCCCTCGATCGACTCCAGCAGCGCCGTCTCCTCGCCGAGCACGAAGCCGCCGGCGCCGCGGCGGAACTCCACGTCGAGCGAGAACTCGGAGCCGAGCACGTGCTGGCCGACCAGGCCCCACGCCCCCGCCTGCTCGAGTGCGACGCTCAGCCGCTCCGCCGACAGCTCCGCTTCCCCGTGCACGTAGAGGATCGCGCGACCAGCCCCGGCCGCGAAGGCCGCGAGCAGGACCGCCTCCAGCACACGGTGGGGATCGCCCTCCATCAGATGGCGGTCCTTGAAGATTCCAGGCTCGCCCTCCTCGGCGTTGACCACGAGGTACTTCGGCGTCCCCGCGGCCGCTCGGCAGGCAGCCCACTTCACGGCCGTCTGGAAGTAGGCGCCGCCGCGGCCGGCCAGACCCGCCGCCCGCACCTGCTCGATCACCGCCTCCGGGCGCCCGTCGTCCAGCGCGCGCGCGAAGGCCGCGTAGGCGCCGTGGCGAAGCGCGTCGGCGATGTCGTAGGGGTCGGCCATGCCGCAGCGCTCGAGCAGCACCCGGCGCTGCGCGGCCATGAACCCGCCGTCCACGGCGATCTCGCTCTCGGGCGCGCCGCCGCCCAGCGTGTTCAGCAGCTGCGGCACCGTCGCCGGGGTCACGCCGCCTGCCGTGAGGCGGGGGCGGCCGTCACGCAAGACCTCGACGACCGGCTGCGCCCAGCACATGCCGTTGCAGCCGGCCGCGACGACCCGGAAGGGCAGGTCAAGCCGTTCCGTCTCCGCCTGCAGCGCCGCGAACGTGTCGGCGGCGCCGACAGCGAGCCCGCAGGTGCCGAGCCCCACGGCCAGGCGCGCTCCCGTGCGGCGTCGCTCGGCCTCGCGCTTGAGCGCCGTGAAGCGCGCGCCGGGCGAGCCCGTGGTCGGCGCCGTCGCCGGTGGGCCACCCTGGCCCGCGATGGATACCGTCGTGGGTCTGTCCGGGGAGGCCAGCAGCTCGTCGACCTGGCCGGCGGTCATCCGGCCGCGATAGCCGTGATCCACCTCGACCACCGGCGCGCTGCCGCACGTGAACGCGCAGTCGAGCTCCTCCAGCGTCACGGCGCCGTCGGGCGTCGTCTGGCCCGGGCCGATGCCGAGCCGCCGCTCGCAGGCGGCGAGGACGTCGCGACCTCCACGGGCCAGGCAGGCGACGCCCATGCACACGCGCACCAGTCGACGCCCTGGGGGAGCCAGCCGTAGCTCGGGATAGTGGCTGGCGACGCCCCAGGCCTCGCTCTTCGGCACGCGCAGGTGGGCCGCGACGGCTTCGAGCGCTTCCGCCGACAGCCACCGCTCGGCCCGCTGCACGGCCTGCAGGGCCGGCAGCAGCCACGTCCGCTCGCGCGGAAAACGCGCCAGGACCTCGGAGGGCGTCATCGGAACGATGGTACCGCTGGGACTGCACCGGTCCAGGGCCGTGATGAGCCGCCGCAGCGCTCGGACCCCACCAGGGTTCGCTTCGCGTCCCACTCCATCGACGCGCTCGTCACGCGATGCCCACGTGGAGCGCGATCGTGCCGAGGGCCAGGCGCCGGTAGCGTACGTCGCGCAGGCCCGCGCCGCTCATCAGCGCCGCCAGCTCGGGCGGCGTCACGAACTGCTCGACCGAGCGCGGCAGGTACGTGTAGGCGGCCCGGTCCCCGGCGACGGCGGCGCCGATGAGCGGGACCACCCGGTTGAAGTACAGCCCGAACGCCGCGTCCCAGCCTCGCAGGCCGGGCCGCGTGATCTCCAGCGCCGCCACCAGTCCGCCCGGCCGGGTGACGCGCCGCATCTCCGCCAGGCCGGCCGGCAGATCGGCGAGATTGCGGAGCAGGAAGGCCGAGGTGACGCAGGCGAAGGTGGCGTCGGCGAAGGGCAGCGCCAGGGCGTCGGCCGCCAGCAGCCGCACGCCGGTCCCGTCCCGCGCCCGCACCTTGTCGCGCGCGCGCCGCAGCATGGCCTCCGAGAAGTCGGCGCCGACGACGACGCGACCGGGGGCGGCCGCGCGGAGAGCGAGCGCCAGATCGCCGGTGCCGGTGGCGAGGTCCAGCGCCAGGCCCGTCGGCGCGGCGGCGACGGCGGCCGCGGTCAACCGCCGCCAGGCGTGATGGCGGCCGCCGGTCATCAGGGAGTTCATGAGGTCGTAGCGGCCGGCGATGCGCGTGAACATCGCACGCACCGTCTCGGCCTTGGTCAGCGCCACAGGCCGGTCGCCACCGCGACCAGGACGATCACCGCGATGTAGCCATTGACGTTGAAGAACGCCACGTTCAGGCGGGTGAGATCGCCCGGCCGCACCAGCGAGTGCTCGTAGACGAGCAGCGCGACCACTGCCACCAAGCCGACCCAGTAGAAGATCCCGAGGCCCATCATGACGCCGAGCCAGGCCAGGGCCAGGGCAGTGAGCGCATGGTTGAGGCGCGCCAGGCCGAGCGCGGGGGCCACGCCGAACCGGGCCGGCACGGAGTGCAGGCCCTGGGCGCGGTCGACCTCGACGTCCTGGCAGGCGTAGATGATGTCGAAGCCCGCGATCCAGACGGTCAGCGCCAGCCACAGCACCAGGGCGGGCGGCTCGAGCGAGGCGCGAACGGCGATCCAGCCGCCGGCGGCAGCGATGCCGTCGGTGAAGCCGAGGATCCAGTGGGACGCCCAGGTGAAGCGCTTGGTGTAGGAGTAGCCGACCAGGAAGGCGAGCGCGAGCGGAGCCAGGGCCAGACAGAGCCAGTTCAGCATGGCGGCGGCCAGGAGCATGAGGGCGCCACCGGCCACGGCCAGCCACCGCAGCTCCCACACGCCGAGCAGGCCGCGGGGCAGGTGCCGGGCGGCCGTGCGCGGATTGCGCCCGTCGATCCACCGGTCGATGACGCGGTTGCTGGCCATCGCGCAGGTCCGGGCGCCGATCATCGCGACGGTGATCCAGCCGACCGTCCGGACGCCCGGCCAGCCGCCGGCCGCGAGCATCATGGCGATGTAGGCGAAGGGGAGCGCGAAGACCGTGTGCTCGAACTTGATCGCGTCGAGCAGGTGGCGCAGCTTGCTCAGAGCCCGTAGTCCTTCCAGCGCCGGGTCACCCGCTCGCGCACCGCCTCGCTCATGCGGATCTCCTCCGGCCACGGCTGGGCGACATCGTCGAGCGGCCCCTTCTCGGTCGCGTCGACACCGAGCTTGCCGCCGAAGCGGTGGCGGAGGGCGGCGTGATCGAGATCGTCCATCGGCCCGTCGAGGATCACGAGGTCGCGCCGGGGATCGATGTTGCCGGTGGCCCGCCAGGCGACCTCGGACAGGTCGTGGACGTTGACGTGCTCGCTCACGACCACGATCGTCTTGGCGAGCATCATGAGCCCCATGCCCCACAGCGCGTACATCACCTTGCGCGCCTGCCCCGGGTAGCGCTTGCGGATCGACACGATCACCAGGTTGTGGAAGACGCCCTCGGCCGGCATGTTCACGTCGACGATCTCGGGCAGCATGAGCCGCATGATCGGCAGGAACAGGCGCTCGGTCGCCTTGCCAAGCCAGTAGTCCTCCTGGGGAGGCCGTCCGACGATCGTGGTGGGATAGATCGGTCGCGCGCGCCTCGTGATCGCCGCCAGGTGGAAGACGGGGTAGTCGCGGGCCAGCGAGTAGTAGCCGGTGTGATCGCCGAAGGGGCCCTCGAGCCGGCGCTCGGTCGGATCCACCCAGCCCTCCAGGACGACCTCGGCCTGCGCGGGCACCTCGAGGTCGTTCGTGCGACAGCGCACCAGGTCGAGACCGCTGCCGCGCAGCCAGCCGGCGAAGACGACCTCGTCGATCCCCGGCGGCAAGGGAGCCGAGGCCGCGTAGATGAGCGCGGGATCGCCGCCCAGCGCGATGGCGACGGGCATGCGTGAGGTCGCCCGGTGCTCGTGCTCGGCGCCGCCCTTGTGGGTCTGCCAGTGCATCCCGAGCGTGCGATCGTCGAAGACCTGGAGCCGGTACATGCCGACATTGCGGGCGCCGGTGACCGGATCGCGCGTGAACACGGCCGGCAGCGTGATGTAGCGGCCGCCGTCGCCCGGCCAGCACGTGAGGACGGGCAGCTCGGCGAGCGAGGGCGCCGCCGTCTCGACGACCTCCTGGCAGGGCGCGGTGTCCACGCGGCGGGGCGACGCCCGCGCGACGGCGATCAGCGTGCCGAGCTTGCGGAGCCGCTCGCCGAAGGTGCCCGGCAGCCGCGCGTCGAGCAGCTTGGCGACGCGCTCGCCGAGCTCGTCCAGCCGGTCCACCCCGAGCGCCAGGGCGATGCGCTGCTCGGACCCGAAGGCGTTGACGAGCACCGGCATCCCCGACCCCTCCACGCGCTCGAACAGCAGGGCGACGTTGCCGGCGCCGGACGTCTTGGAGACGCGGTCGACGATCTCCGTGATCTCCAGATCGCGCGAGACGGGTGCGGTGATGCGACGCAGTCCACCGAGGGTCTCCAGGCGCGCGACGAACTCGCGCAGGTCGGTGAACGCCACGGGCCTACTTCCGGTCGGGGACCGTGACGGACCAGCCGCGAAGCACGGGGAGGACGAGGCCGAGCGTGATCGGCGGCGCCGGGCACATCGCCCGGCATTATTGCACAGGGCCCGAAGGCTGAACGGGGCCGGAGGCGGTCAGGCCGACGCGGCCAGACCCGGCCGGCCCAGCGCATCGAGGATACGGCTCCATTCGACCGGCTTTGTAAAGACGACCTCGGCTCCGGCCTGGCGGGCTCGGGTGAGGTAGGGCTCCCCATACCCGGTCACCACGATGACGCGCGTCCGGCCCCGCGCGGTGGCCAGGATCTGGCGTATCAGGACGTCGCCGGGTACGTCGGGCAAGCCGAGATCGCTCAGGAGAACGTCGAAATCGCGCCGGGTTGCGAGGTCCGCCGCCTCGCGGCCACTGCCCGTCGCGGTCACGTCGGCGCCCTCGATGCGCAGCAAAACGCTGAACACTTCCCGGATGTCGGGAGCGTCCTCGACGAGCAGAATCCGCATCCGGTCCAGGCTCATACGCCAATAGCAACCATTCCGGTAAAGCAATGCGGATGCCACTGCCGGCCGGCTGGCTCCCTCAGCTATACTCGAATTCCCCGTGGACCTCTTCGGGCACAGCCTCATAGAGGGTCTCGACGACGCGGTCGTCGTCACCGACGCCCACCTGGCGGTGATCGGGTGGAACTCCGCGATGGAACGGCTGAGCGGTGTCGGCAGGGAGGCGGCGCTGGGCCGTCCGGCCGGCGACGTCCTGACCTTCCTGCACGAGGCCGGGTTGCTCGCGCTGCTGTCGGCCGCCAGCCGGGGTGAAACGAAGACCGTCGAGTCGCGCTGCCAGGTCCCCGGGACACCGGGCCACCTGTGGCTCGAGGCCCGCTACCGGCCGTGGCGCGATCCGGCGAGCGGGCTGGGCGGCGCCATCGGCATCCACCGCGACGTCACCGAGCGTCGCCGGCGCGCCATCTTCGCCCACGCGGTCGAGGCGGTCGGCCAGTCGCTGGCCTCGTCGCTGAACTTCAACGAGGTCCTCGACACGATCGTCGGCAAGGCGCTCGAGGTGATGGGCGCGGAGTCCGCCCTGGTCGTCTCGTGGGACGGCGCCGAGCCCCGGCTCGCCGTGCTTCGCGGCGCCGGCCGCCTCAGCCGTGAGTACGCGGCCGCCGGCTACATCCCCGTCGGCGGCGGACCGATCAGCCGCGCGATCCTGAGCGCGACGCCCACCTTCACCTCGGACATCCTGGCCGACGCCGACGTCGCGCTGAGCCCCGAGCGCCGCGCCGAGATCGCCCGGGAGGGTTTCAAGGCGGTGGCCGCCGCCCCCTTGCTCTCCAAGGGACGCGCGCACGGGGCTCTCGTCGTCCACTACTGGACGGAGCGCTCGTTCGGGGACGAGGAAATCGCCGCCCTGCAGTGGCTGGCCGAGCAGGCGGCCCTGGCCATCGACAACGCGCGCGTGTACGCCGACGCCACCCGCCGGGCCGAGCGGCTGCGCGAGCTGGCCCAGGTCGAGCAGCTCGTCAGCGAATCCCTCGTGGTCGACGACGTCCTGCGCCGCATCGCCCAGGCAGCCGCGCGACTGCTCAACGCGCCCGCCGTCCAGCTGTGGACCGCGGACGCGACCGCCCGCGTGCTGCGCCTGCAGGCCTCGTGGGTCGAGCCCGGCAGCCTCGACATCCGGATGCGGACGACGGTCGCCTTTGGCGAAGGCGTGGCCGGACGCGTGGCCGTGACCAAGAGCGCCATCTACGTCGACGACGTTCGCGTGGACGCCACGTCGCTGTCCGGGGACTGGGCGCGGGAGACCGGCATCCCGCGCCTCCTGTCGGTCCCCATCCTCACGGGCGACGACCTGCTCGGCGTGCTGGCCGTGCGCTCCCGCACCGAGGAGCTGGCCAGCGAGGAGAACCGCGCGCTCGTGACCTCGCTGGCGGCGCGGGCGGCGGTGGCCCTGCAGAACGCGCGCTCGTACGCGGAGGCGGTGCGCCGGGCCGGGCGCCTGCGCGATCTCGTCGCGGTGAGCCGCGCGATCAGCGCCTCGCTCGACACGGGCGAGGTGATGGACGGCATCACCCAGGCGGCCGCCGGCCTGCGGCCGGGCGCGCTGTCGGCCGTGCACGTGTTCACCCGCAACCGCACGACCCTCCGCACCATGGCCGCGTCGAGCCCGGAGTGGGACCTGCCGATCGACCGGCCGGCCGGAGCGGGGCTCTGCGGCCTGGTCGTCGAGCAGCACGGTCCCGTGCTCGTTCCCCAGCCCCTGCAGCACGCGCGCAGGATGGCGCCGGCCTGGTGGTCGCGGCGGCCGCGGGCCACCTACTACGGGGTGCCGATCGACGTGGGAGAGACGTTCGTCGGCGTGCTCGACTACATCCTGCCCGAGGGCCTGCCCGACGCCGAGGAGCAGGAGGCCTTGCGCCTGCTGGCCGCGCAGGCGGGCGTGGCCATCCGCAACGCGACGCTCTACGAGGGTGAGCGGGTGCAGGCCGAGCGCGTGCGCGCGCTGGCGACGGTCAACCACCGGATCTCCAGCGCGCTCGAGCTCGACGTGCTGCTGCGGACGATCTCGGAGTCGGCCGCGCAGCTCACCGGCGTGCGGTTCGCGTCGTTCTGGCTGGCCGACGAGGCTGCCCGCACCCTGTCGTTCATGGGTGGCTCGGTCCCCGAGATGGTCGCCGACTTCCCGCAGCCGCTGGTCACTTACGACGAGGGCGGCGGCATCGGCTGGGTCGCGCGGACGCGCCGCCGCCTGCGGGTGGACGACGTCCACGCCGACGCGCGCATGATCAATCTCGACTGGTGGCGGCGCTGGTCCCTGCGCGGGTTCCTGGCCTACCCGGTCATGGCGGGGGACCGGCTGCTGGCGGTGCTCTGCCTCAGCCATCCCGAGGCCGTCTCGGTGACGGCGGACGTGGGCGAGGTCATCGAGATGCTGGTGGCCCAGGCGTCCGTCGCGATCCAGAACGCGCGCCTCTACCGGGAGGCCCAGCGGCGGCGCGACGTGGCCGAGATCCTGGCGCGGCTGGGCCGCGAGCTGACCGGCACGCTCGAGACCGAGCGCATTGCCGAGCTGGTCACGCGCGGGCTCGTCGACCTGCTGGGCGTTCAGGGCTCGGTGGTGTTCCGCCTGGCCGAGGACGGCACGCTGCGCTCGCTGGCCGCCCACGGTCCGGCCGCTTTCCTGGGCCGGGACGTGGTGCTCCAGCCCGGGGAGGGGATTGCCGGCCGCGCGGTCGCCGAGCGCAAGGCGGTGGCGACCAGCGACGTCACCCGGGAGCTGCGCGTGGAGCATTCCCCCGAGCACCGCGCGGCCCTGGCCCGACACGACATCGGGGCCATGCTCGGCATTCCACTGTTCACCCACGAGCGCACCATCGGGGCCCTCGTCGTCGGCGACCACACCGGCCGGGAGTTCACGGCCGAGGAGCTGCAGGCCGTGCAGGCGTTCGCCGACCAGGCCGCGCTCGCGCTGGAGAACGCACGCCTGTACGCCGCCGCCCAGGAGAGCCTCACCCGGCTGCGGGAGACCCAGGCCCAGCTCGTGCAGGCGGCCAAGATGTCGGCGCTGGGGCAGCTCGTCTCGGGCGTCGCCCACGAGCTGAACAACCCGCTGAGCGTCATCATCGGCTACGGCCAGCTCCTGCTCGCCCGCGAGGTGCCGGAGAGCCTGCGCCGGCCGATCGAGCTCATGGTCGCGCAGGGCGACCGGATGGCGAAGATCGTGCGCAACCTCCTGTTCTTCGCCCGCCAGCGCCCGCCCGAGCGGACCGCGGTGAATTTACAGACCGTCGTCGAGCAGACGCTGGCATTGCGCGTCAACCAGCTCACGCTGTCCGGCATCACCGTGGAGACCGAGTTCGCCTCCGACCTGCCCGAGATCGCCGGCGACTCCCAGCAGCTCGAGCAGGTCTTCCTGAACCTCCTCCTCAACGCCGAGCAGGCCATCCTGGAGGTGAAGCCGCAGGGGCGCATCGTCGTTCGCACGCGGCTGAGCGCCGGTGGCGACTTCGTCTGCGCCGACGTCGTGGACGACGGCCCCGGGGTGGCGCCGGAAGCGCTGCCGCACGTCTTCGAGCCGTTCTTCACGACGAAGAGCGTGGGCACTGGCACCGGTCTGGGCCTCAGCGTGTCGTACGGCATCATGGAGGAGCACGGCGGGCGTCTCACCGTGCAGAGCCGTCGCGGCGAGACCGTGTTCACGGTCGAGGTGCCGGTCAGCGGCGCGCCGACCCAGACGCCGGCCGTTCTGCCGGCCCGGGCCGTGCCCCGTGGCGACGGCCACGTCGCGCTGGTCGTCGAGGACGAGCCGAGCGTGCTCGACCTGGTCGTCACGCTCCTGGAGGAGGTCGGCTGGGCGGTGGACGTGGCCCGCGGCGGTCGCGAGGCCCTGGAGCGCGTCTCCGGCCGCGCCTACGACCTGATCGTCTCCGACGTGCGCATGCCGGACGGCGACGGCCAGACGTTCTACGCGGGCGTGTGCGAGCGCACGCCCGCTCTCGGCCGGCGCTTCCTGTTCATCACGGGCGACACCGCCAACGTGGAGGCGCAGAAGTTCCTGGAAGGCACCGGCGCTCCGGTGATCGAGAAGCCGTTCTCGTCGTCCGTCTTCCTCGAAGCGGTGGCGCAGGTGACGAAGGGCGCCTCCGCACCGGCCCCGTGAACCGCGCCGACCTGGTCGCCATCCTGGCTCGCGGCGCCGGCGGCTCCAAGGGCGCCGCCGAGCGCGCTCTGACCGCCTTCCTCAACGGCATCCGCGACGGCCTCCGTCACGGCGGCACGGTGACCATCAGCGGCTTCGGCACGTTCCGGGTGGCGCGCCGGGCGGCTCGCCGAGGCCGCCATCCGCGCACGGGCAAGGTCATCACGATCCCCTCGGCGCGCGTCCCCCGCTTCCGCCCGAGCCGCGCCCTGAAGGCCGCGGTGCGCTAGCGCTTTCGCCGGCCCTCAGGTATGCTGGTCCGCGCTGTCGTACTGAGCGGTCACTGGGGGATCGTCTAGGGGTAGGACGCCAGGTTCTGGCCCTGGTAGCGGGGGTTCGAATCCTCCTCCCCCAGCCAGCTCACGACGCACGGCCCCATCGTCTAGAGGCCCAGGACACGGCCCTCTCAAGGCTGAAACACGGGTTCGAATCCCGTTGGGGCCACCAAATTGTTGTTGTTGATGTTCGAAGGCTGCATGTTCGAATCGCGTCGCCGACCGGACTCAAACACGAAGCGCGTTTCTCTCCTCGCTAGCGGCTCAGAACGTCGAGCGCCTTCGCCTCATAGAACTCCACGGCCTGCTTGAGCGCCGCCGGGCGGATCTGCGCGTAAAGCTGCGTTGTCTCGATCCGCGTGTGGCCGAGCAGGCCGCGCACTTGCTCGAGATCGCCGTGCTGCTCGTAGACCTCCATCGCGACGCCGTGACGAAGGTCGTGGGGCTTCAGCATCGGATAGCCGATCAGGCGTCCGTAGGTTTTGCAGAGCCGCCACGTTCTTGCCTTCCATCGGTCGCTTCACCAGGCCCTGGCACCGCTGACCGAAGGTGGACCAGAAGATCGGCGTGTCGGGCTTGATGTCGTCGACCTCGGTCGGCAGGGGAATGTCGCGGGTCTTGCCGTCCTTCACGGGTACGTTTCGCAAGCCCCACCGGCGATCCAAGTTTCGGACGCGGAGAGTGGCCACCGATTCCCGCCGCATGCCCGAGTAGCGGAGGATCAGAAAGATCGCCAGATCGCGCGGACGTTGCCGCTGCTGAGCGGCCTTGACGAGCGTGTCCATGGTCGCCGAGCCCGGTATTTGGCGCGGCGCCTCCCGGCGGTGAGGCGGACGGTCGAGGCGGGCGACCGGGTTCGTGTCGAGGTGCCCGCGAGTCACGAGGAAGGCACACAAGCTCGAGAGCGTGGACTGCCGGACGCGCATGGTGCCGAGCGCCAGGGCGGCGGCGGCCATGCTGTCCATCCACGCCTGGCCCGGTGACGGACCCCGAAACTGATCGATGACCAGTCAGTCATTGGACCGGAGAGAGGACGGGGAGAGGTTAGGGCAAGATGAAGAGTCACTTCACGCGCCATGCAAGTTAGCGTCGCCTCGGGGCAAGTCGTGAAGCACGCCATTTCCGGATACTTCGTGATTCGCCCGCACGTGCGCTGCACGTCGCGTGTCGCTGGCGGCACAGCGGGGCTGCAGCCGCTTGCTGTCGTCACCGAGCCTGTCGCCGGCGGGGTCCTTGCCGTGATTTTCGTGCGCGGGCTGTACGTGAATCTCTCCGCAAGCGCGCCGCGGGGACTGCCTCATAGTCCTGAATTGCCACGGCGGGCATGGGCGGTGGACGATGAGCCCGCGCGGCGCTCGCACGCGCGGCTATCTCGGAGCGGGCCATGTGTGGACGGCGTCCAGCCAGTGCTCAAGCCTATCGTCACGGTCGCCAGCGATGTGGTGGAGACCGGACCCTAGGCGCTGGCGTTGGTTGGCGCACCAAGCACTCGCACTGGTAACGTGCTTATCCTCTTCGTTGACCGAGACTTCACCCGGACCTGGCTCGCTGGGTCCGCAGGGTGAGTCTCAATCGGAGGAGTGCTACACTCGGCGGGCGGCCGGCGCGAGACCTCGACGGCTTCTGGCAGAAGGTGGGTGCGGCCAGGAGTTGTGCGACTAAGGGGGGATCGGCCATTGTGGCGAGCAGCAGGATTGATAAGCTCCGGTCCCAATACTTCTGTCGCGTGGTGGTTGGCGACCGTGGGTCCATCAGAAGCATCCCGTCCCAGAAGCCTTCCTTCGCGACGAACACGGTTCTGCTGGGGCCGGGTCCATCGCCCGCGCCGACAATCCCAAACGGTCAACGCGACGGCCTAAAGTCATCGGGACCGCTGACGCGTCACGCGGAAAGGAGTGGAGCGTTGATTCACCGTCGACACTTCCTCAGCGGCGTCGCAACCGTCGGTACGGGTATTCTGCTCGGGCGGCCAGCCAGGTCATCCGGCGCCGAGCCGCCGGCGGAAACGACCCGGCTTCGACTGGGGAAGATTCCGGCGCTCTGCACCGCGCCCCAGTTCGTCGCCGAGCAACTGTTCCAGGCCGAGGGCTTCAGTGACACGCAATATCTAACCCGGCCGAGGGCGACCGGCTGGACCATGAAAGCGCTCGCCGCGGGAGAGATCGACATCGCCGTGAACTACGGCACCAATCTCATCCTGCTGATCGACGCCGGCGACCCCGTCGTGCTCCTGGGCGGGGTGCACGTCGGCTGCTACGAGCTCTTCGGCGGCGACCGCGTCCGCGCCGTCCGCGATCTTCGGGGTCGCAAGGTCGCCGTGCCCGAGCTCGGCAACTCGCATCACATCTTCGCGTCGATGATGGCATCCCACGTCGGCCTTGATCCGCGCAAGAATATTGAGTGGATCGTTCAGCCGGCGGCCGAGAGCAAGAAGCTCCTCGCGGAAGGCAAGATCGACGCCCTCATGGCTTTTCCACCCGATCCTCAGGAGTTGCGAGCGAAGAAGGTTGGCCACGTGGTGGTGTCAAGCGCGCTCGACCGGCCCTGGTCCCAGTATTTCTGCTGCATGATCGGTGCGAACCGGGAATTTGTTCGCAAGAATCCGGTCGCCACCAAGCGGGCGATCCGGGCCATCCTCAAGGCGGCCAATGTCTGCGCGACGGAGCCGGAACGCGCCGCGCGTCTGCTCGTCGACCGGGAGATCTCGCAGAACTACGAGTACACCCTGCAGGCCATGAAGGACCTCCCGTACAACCGGTGGCGCGAGCTCGATCCGACCGATGCCGTGCGCTTCTGGTCGCTGCGGCTTCACGAGGCCGGGCTGATCAAGAATGGTCCCAACAAGATCGTCTCCCAGGGCACGGACTGGGGGTACTTCAACGAGCTCAAGAAGGAGCTGAAGGGATGATGAACCGCCGCGGCTTCATCGGTGCGCTCGCCGCCGGCGGGGCGGCGGCGCTGGGGGGAGAGCGCCCCCGCTCCGCCGACGCTGAACCACCGCCGGAAACGACGAGGATCAGGCTCTTCAAGTGGCGGAGTATTTGCGTGACACCGCAGTTCATCGCGGATGACCTCCTGAAGACCGAGGGTTTCACCGACGTGCAGTACATCGAGACGAAGGACGGCCTTGGTGGCGAACGGTTGCTGGCCGATGGCGACATCGACATCAACAGCCAGTTTTCCGCGCCGCTGATCGTGCGGATCGATGCGGGCGCCCCGGTAACCTTCCTCGGCGGCCTTCACGTCGGCTGCTTCGAGCTCTTCGCTAATGACACGGTCAGGGCGATTCCCGACCTCCGAGGCAAGATCGTCGCCGTGCCGGAGCTCGGATCGGTGCAGCACGTCTTCCTCTCCGCGATTCTCGCTTACGTCGGCCTCGATCCGCGGCGCGACGTGAAGTTCGTGACGCCGAAGCGGGAAGAGTCTCTGCGTTTGCTGGCGGACCGCGGCATCGACGCCTACCTCGGCTTTCCTCCAGATCCGCAGGAGCTGCGCGCCAAAAGGGTCGGGCACGTCGTGCTCAATAGCACGCAGGATCGGCCCTGGTCGCAGTACTTCTGCTGCATGGTCGCCGGGAATCGCGCGTTCGTGCGGAAGCATCCGATCGCGACGAAGCGGGCGCTGCGGGCCCTGCTCAAGGCGAACGAGGTGTGCGCGCTCGATCCGGATGGCGCCGCGCGCCGCGCCGTCGACCGCGGCTTCGCGGCACGCTATGACTACACGCTGGAAACGGTGAAGTCGATTCCGTACGGAAAGTGGCGCGAGTACAGCCCTGAAGATACGATCCGCTTCTATGCGTTGCGCTTGCACGAAGCCGGGATGATCAAGGCGCCGCCCCAGAAGATCCTGAGCCAGGGCAGCGACTGGCGCTTCCTCAACGCGCTGAAGAAGGAATTGAAGGGATGATGCGCCGCCGCGCGTTCCTCGGTGGAGCAGTCGGTGTCGGGACGGCCGCCGCCTTGGGCCTCCACGCCGGTGACGCGGCCGCTCAAGCGCCACCCGAGACGCCGCGCATCCGGCTCGCTAGGTACGGCGCGATCTGTGCAGGACCTCAGTTCATCGCCGAGCAACTCCTCCGTACGGAGGGCTTCTCCGACACGCGATACGTCACCCGGCCCGGCTTCGGTTGGACTCAGCAAGCCCTCGCGGCCCGGGAGATCGACATCGCCGTGGGCTACGCCACCAACATGATCATGCAGGTCGACGCCGGCGACCCGGTCGTGCTCCTGGGCGGTATCCACGTCGGCTGCTATGAGTTGTTCGGCAGCGAGCATGTCCGCGCGGTACGCGACCTGCGCGGCCGCAAGATCGCTGTCCCCGAGCTTGGCAACTCGCATCACATCTTCGCCTCGATGATGGTCTCCCACGTCGGCATCGATCCTCGCAAGGAAATCGAGTGGGTCATTCAGACGACCGCGGAGGGCAAGAAGCTGCTGGCCGAGGCGAAGATCGACGCTCTCATGGCCTTTCCACCCGATCCACAGGAGCTGAGAGCGAAGAAGATCGGTCACGTGGTGGTGTCGAGTGCGCTCGACCGGCCCTGGTCACAGTATTTCTGCTGCACGATCGGGGCGAACAAGGAGTTTGTGCGCAAGCATCCGGTAGCCACCAAGCGGGCTGTGCGGGCCATCCTGAAGGCCACGGATATGTGTGCGACCGAGCCGGAGCGGGCCGCGCGCATCCTCGTGGACCAGGACATCTCCAAGAGTTACGCGTACACGCTCCAGGCCCTGAAGGACCTCCCCTATAACCGCTGGCGCGAGCTGGATCCTACCGACGCCGTTCGCTTCTGGTCGCTACGCCTGCACGAGGCCGGGCTGATCAAGAGCGGACCGAACAAGATCATCGAGCAGGGCACGGACTGGCGATTCTTCAACGAGCTGAAGAAGGAGCTGAAGGGATGATCAGCCGGCGAAACTTTCTCCGCACGATCGCGGTGGGAGGGGGAGCCGGATTGATGGGCGCGGCCGTGCGACCGGCCGGCGCCGAGCCGTCGCCCGAGACGTCGAAGCTCAGGCTGCTCAGGACCGGCAGCATCTGCTGGGCGCCCCAGTACCTCGCCGAGGAGCTGCTCCACGCCGAGGGGTTCGCCGAGGTCACGTACGTCGACATGCCGACCGGGGCGGTCTCGGGGCGCCTGGCGTCCGGCGAGGCCGACCTGAGCATGAACTTCGTGGGGCCCAACATCATCCGGGTCGACGCGGGCGACCCGGTCGTGTTCCTGGCCGGGGTCCACGTGGGATGTTTCGAGGTGTTCGGGAGCGACCGCATCCAGCGCATCCGCGATCTCCGGGGCCGGACCTTCGCCGTGTCTTCGCTGAACAGCGCCGAGCACATCTTCTTCGCCACCGTCGCCGGCTACGTCGGGCTGGATCCCCGCCGGGACATCCGGTGGATCACGCCCGACGGCGAGTTTGCCGAGCCCGGAGCGCCGCGCGGTCGCTACGGCAACGAGGATTCGGGGCGCCTGTTCCGGGAAGGCAAGGCCGACGGGTTTCTCGGATTCCCGCCGCAGCCTCAAGAACTGAGAGCCCAGAAGACCGGCCGCGTGCTCGTGAACAGCGCGGTCGACCGGCCGTGGTCCCAGTACTTCTGCTGTCTGGCCACCGCGAGCAAGGAGTTCGTCCGCAAGCATCCCGTCGCGACCAAGCGAGCCCTCCGCGCCATCTTGAAAGCCGCCGACCTCTGCGCCGTCGATCCCCAGCGGGCGGCCCGGACCCTGGTCGACAAGGGCTACACGCCTCGCTACGAGTACGCGTTGCAAGTCATGAAGGAGCTTCCCTACGGGAAGTGGCGCGAGTACGACCCCGAGGACACCCTGCGCTTCTACGCCCTCCGCCTGCACGAGGCCGGAATGATCAAGTCCAGCCCGCAGAAGATCATCGCCCAGGCCGGTGACTGGCGGTTCCTCAACGAGCTCAAGAAGGAGCTGAAGGGCTGAGCCCGCGAGTCGCCTTCCTTGTCGCCGTCGCTGCGCTGGCGTCTGCCGTCGCGGACGCTGCGCCGAGGTCGGAATCGCTGCCGACGATCGGGCCCGCCCCCGCGTTCACACTCACGGCGCAGGACGAGCGCCGGCTCTCGCTGGCCGACCTCCGAGGCAAGGTCGTGGTGCTCACCTTCATCTACACGACCTGCGCCGACACGTGTCCCCTCCTCACCGCCAAGATGGCGGGGCTCCAGGGCCGCCTCGGCGCCGACTTCGGAGCGCGGGTGTTCTTCGCATCCGTCACCGTCGATCCGGAGCGGGACACACCCGCCGTCCTCAAGGCCTATGGGACGGCGCACGGCGCCCGCTTCGACGGCTGGGCGTTCCTCACCGGGACGCCGGCGGAGATCCGAGAGGTCGCCAAGCGCTACGGCGTCTTCGTCAAGAAGACCGCGCGCGGCGACGTCGACCACACGTTCCTGACGTCGGTGATCGACGGGCGTGGCGTGTTGCGCGTGCAGTACATGGGCGTGCGCTTCGAGCCGACCGAGCTGCTCGCCGACATCCGTGGCGTGCTCGCGGAGAGCGTCACGCGATGAAGGCGTGGATCACCGGGTTCATCGGCCGCATTCCCGCGACCGTGCACGCCAAGCTGCTGGCCGCCTTCCTGGTGATTGCCGCCCTGCTCATCGTGGTGGGCGCGGTGGGCCTCGCAGAGTTGAGCGGGGTGAACCGGCGGGCCGAGGACCTAGTCAAGCTTCAGCGCAAGATCGCCGCCTACCGGCAGCTCCAGCACGATACCACCAGCCAGCTCTACAGCGTAGCGTCGGCGCTGACCGTGCCGGAGGACCGGACGCTGGACGCCACGCTCCGGCAGCTCAACCAGTTCGGCTACGACCTGGACCGCCTGCAGTACGTGGCCAAGGACGAGGTCGAGCTGCTGGGCCAGGTCCGCGAGGACTACGAGAAGTTCATCAGCGTGGTGACGCGTGTGATCGATCACATCCGCCGCGGCAAGGTCGCGGAGGGTCGCGACCTGCAGTTCAAGGAGGCCGGTCCGCTCGCCGATCGCCTGGAGCGTGTCACCAATCAGCTCGTGAACAAGGCGGAAGCCGACATGGTCGGCAGCATCGAGGCCGGGGAGAACACCTACGCTCGGTCCTGGTGGATCATGGTCTGGTTTGCTTTCGGCAGCATCGCGCTCGCACTGGCCCTCGGCTATGCCATCTCGTGGTCGCTGATCGACCCGGTCACGCGGGTGAACGCGCGCATGAGCGAGATCGCAGCCGGCGATTTTTCTCGACACGTCGCGGTCGGCAACCGCGACGAACTGGGCTCCCTGGCCGCCAATCTCAATCGCATGAGCGACGAGCTCGGGCGGCTCTACGACCAACTGGAGGCCGCCAACCGCCACAAGTCCGAGTTCCTGGCCAACATGTCGCACGAGCTCCGCACGCCGTTGAACGCGGTCATCGGCTTTTCCGACGTGCTGCTGGAGCGCACGTTCGGGGACCTCAACGAGAAGCAGGAGCAGTACATCGGCATCATCCTCACCTCGGGGAAGCACCTGCTGTCGCTGATCAACGACATCCTCGACCTCTCCAAGGTCGAGGCCGGCCGCATGGAGCTTGAGCTGACCCAGTTCGATGTCGCGATGGCGATCGACAACGCGGTCACGCTTGTGCGGGACCGCGCGGCCCGGCACGCGCTGACGCTCGTCGTCGAGGTTGAGGCCGACCTCGCGCTGGTCGTCGGCGACGAGCGGAAGATCAAGCAGATCCTGCTGAACCTCCTCTCCAACGCCGTGAAGTTCACACCCGAAGGCGGCCGCATCGGCGTGCGCGCGGATCGAACGGACGGCGGGGTCGAGGTCGCGGTCAGCGACACCGGCGTCGGCATCGCCGCCGAGGACCATGCGGCGATCTTCGAGGAGTTTCGCCAGGTCGGGAACGACTACGTGCGCAAGCGCGAGGGCACCGGCCTCGGGCTGGCTCTTACCCGGCGCTTCGTCGAATTGCACGGCGGACAGATTCGCGTGGAGAGCGAGCCGGGCAAGGGCTCGACGTTCACCTTTACGCTGCCGGAGCGGGCATGGCCGGAGAGCTGATTCTCATCGTAGAGGACAACGCGAACAACCGCATGCTGGTGCGTGACGTGTTGCAGTCACGCGGTTACCAGACCGCAGAGACCGAGACCGCCGAGGACGCGCTCACGCTGGCACGCGACGCGCGCCCCGCGCTCATCCTCATGGACATTCAGCTGCCCGGCATGAACGGGATGGACGCGCTGGCCCGGCTGCGCGCGGACGCCAGCACGCGCGACATCCCGGTCATGGCCGTGACCGCGTCCGCCATGACCCACGACCGCCACAAGATCATGGCGGCCGGCTTCGACGCCTACCAGTCCAAGCCGCTCAACGTCCGCGAGTTCGTCGAAGCCGTCCGCACCGTCCTCGCCGCCCGCGATCAGCGCTCATAGCGACAAAAGCCAGGTAGAATCGGATGCTGGCGGCTCAGCACACCTCTGTCAGCCGGGAGGATCGGAATGGCCAGCACGGTGTACACGGCGATCATCGAGAAGGAGGGGGACCTGTACGCCGCGCTGTGTCCCGAGTTGGACGTGGCCAGCCAGGGGGCGACGGTCGAAGAGGCGACCTCCAACCTGCGGGAGGCAGTCGAGTTGTTCCTCGAGTGTGCCGATCCCGAAGAGGTCAAGCGTCGGCGTCGGACCGACGTCTTCGTAACGAGGATCGAAGCGAAGCATGGGTAGGCTTCGCGTCCTGTCGGGACGCGAAGCCTGTCGGATCCTTCAGCAGCATGGGTTCGTCGAGGTGCGTCGGCGTGGAAGTCATATCGTCATGCAGCACCGCACCGACGCCGGGAGTGTCACGGTTCCGATTCCAGATCATCGCGAGCTCGCCACCGGCACGTTGCTGTCGATCATCAGGCAGAGCGGGGTAGCGCGAGCGAAGTTCGAGGAGTGATCTGAAACGTGTTTCGGTCGCGTGGTACTTCGACATCATTCCTGTCACGTAAGTGGTCTCAGATGCTGGCGAAAACGCGGCCGGACTCATTCACGGATTCGAATCCCGTTGGGGCCACCATAGTCAGACGTGTTATTCATCGCCTCGCCCGCGCCTTCTCGGTACTCAGGCGCGTCTTGATCTCGCCGGCAGGGAGGGAGCCGTCTGCGAGCGCGTCGACCAGCCGGTCCAGCCGCGCCTGAACCAGTGCGAGCTCCCGCTCGACGTGCGCGCGGCGCTCGATGTGAGCCAGCTGGCGTTTTGCCAGCCGCGCGAGCGCTTTCTCCACCGCAGCGGTGAGCACCGCAGGGTCTAAAGCATTCCCAATCGCGCCGAGAACCACGCGCCGGGCGCCGGCCGGACCCCAGCCTCGCAGGTCCGTCCGGACCGGTCCGCCGCACGTGCTGCACTTGGTGAACCGACGAGCAGGAGGACTCGTCCCTATGCGAGGACGCCCCATGAGCTTCCGGTCCGACCCACAGCTGAATGTAGAGCTGGCTCATCCGGTGTGCGCGATCGCAATCAGCCGCGTGAAGAGAAGCACGCCCGCGAGCAGCATGAGAATCATGCCCACCAGAGTCCCTCCAAAGGTATCGGTGCGCGGATAGCAGCCCGTTCGTGCGGTCCACAAGGCGCCAATCTGAAACAGTGCACCCACGATCAGCGCGCCCGCCAGGAAATAGTCGTAGGTCAGCAGTCGGTGGTGCGCAAAAAACTGTGGGTAGGATGCAGAAGTTGACCACCAACTCGCGCCTTCGACATAGACCGCGATCAGCGCCGAGCCAAGCCCGAACAATGCGCCGACGAGCCCACCAAGCAGACCCCACTGCCGCTCGCGCCGCAGGCTCACTCCGGCACTCCGTTCCATTGGATAGTCGACGTGCCGATGCCTCGTCGCGTTCATCTTTCCCCCTTGCACGAACGTGCGATCTGCGCACACGGGTCCTTGCGGACGGAAGGTCAGGGCGTACGAGCGGCGCGGCGAGGACTGCGCTCACACCCGCTAGGAGAACGCGGCGTTTCATCACTTGTGCCTACGGCTGGCGGGCTGGCTATTCAATGACCTGATCCGCCCGCGCGAGTAGCGACGGCGGGATCGTCAGACCGAGCGCCTTGGCGGCCTCGAGAATTTTGTCCACGTAGATTGCGGAGCGGCGCCTCGTTTCAGTGTTTTCGTCCTGCCGACTGCCATCACGCCAGGAACATCCGGTCGGCCGGGCTCGGGACCGATTCAAATTCGGACACCGTCCGCTGCTGGGAGAGCAGGCGCATGTCACGGCCCTAATTCGCACGATCTCTCGTGAAGGGCACGAACCTCACCGGCAGCGTACGCCTCGTCGTGATGGTGCCGTCCGGGCGCTTTTCCACAAGCAGAAGATACTGCATGTCGGAGGCTCCGCCCGGGATCACCATTCGTCCCCCTCGCTTGAGCTGGTCGATCAGCGGCGTCGGAATCTCCTGCGGCGCCGCCGTGACGACGATTGAATCGAAAGGTGCCGCTTCCGGCCAGCCATTGTAGCCGTCGCCGATGCGTACCTCGACATTACGGTAGCCGAGCTCATTGAGCAGCTGCATCGCCCGCCTTCCGAGCGGCTCGACTATTTCGATCGTGTAGACCTTTGCCACGAGCTCGGCGAGGACCGCCGCCTGGTAGCCGGAGCCCGTGCCGACTTCCAGCACGGCGTCCCCCGGCTTCGGATCGAGCAGATCCGTCATCAGGGCGACCAGGAAGGGCTGCGAGATCGTCTGACCTTCACCGATCGGGAGCGCTCGGTTCTCGTAGGCGAAGGCGTGTTGGAGCAGAGGCACGAATCGGTGGCGCGGCGCTCTTCCCATCACTGTCATCACGGCCTCGCTGAAACGTGGCCGCCCAGTGGCGCCGCCGGTCTCGCGCGCGATTGCGGCGATTTCTGCCACCATCCGTGCGCGCTGCGCCGAATGCCCGTCCTGCGCGGCGCAGGAGGCGGCGTGCGTAACCGCAAGCAAGACGAAAGCGCAGAACAGGATAATCATCATGCGCATTCTCCGGACCGGCTGCGCCTTTACCGCAAGCGGCGCGGCGAGCATGGCCACACCACCGACGATGAAGGCCCGTCGGTTCATCACTGGCTGACCCGATTCCCTTGCGCCATCATCAGCGTGGCTTGGGAGGCGCCGGTCGACGCGGTGGCGGCCGCCGTGGTGGACGGAACGGCTTCGGCATCGGCGGGGCGGGTGCTGTCTTCGTGCGGAGCCAGCCCTCAAGGTTCTGGCGGGATCCGCGATCTCTCATTCAATCACCTGATTCGCCCGCGCCAGCAGCGACGGCGGGATCGTGAGGCCGGGGCCTTGGCGGTCTTGAGATTGATGACTAGCTCGGGGCGCTCGTACGCCTCGATCGGTAGATCTGCAGGTCTCGCTCCCTTGAGGATCTTGTCCACGTAACGAGTCGCCGCCACGCGCCCGATCTCCCTGATGTTCTCGGCGTAGGAAAAAAGCGCACCGCGGTCGACCCACTCCTTCCGATGTCCAGCTACCGGAATCTGCCGCGGGGCGGCCAGGCTAAGGATCAGTGAGTGAAACTTCACGCGGAGGTGTAGTGAGGCGATGAAGACGCCATCCGTGTTGCTCCGCGAAAACGTCGCGAAAATCTGCTCCAGCCCCCGCTGCGTTCGCGCGTCGCGCTCGATGGTCATGATCTTCAGCATAGAGGCGGCTTGCTGCACTTCACGCCGGAACTGCGGGACGCCCGGATCGTCTGGATCGGCGAGGACGAGCACTCGACGAAGACCGGGAACGATCTCCTTGAAGAGTTGCACTTCCTTGAGCGCGTTCCCGAGCGCCACCAGGCCGGTCATGTTACCGCCAGGGCGGGCCAAGCTCTTCACGACGCCCGCCGCGACGGGATCGGTGACGTGCAGGAAGACGACGGGGATGTCCGTGATCGTTGCGTGGGCAGCCCTGATCGTCTGGTTCTCGAACGCGACGACAAGGTCCGGCCGCGTCCGCGCGAATTCGGCCGTGATGCGGGCTGCGGCCTCGGCGGGCAGGTTGCGGAAATCGAGCCGGAGGTTCTTGCCTTCTTCGTAGCCCATCGCCGTGAGCCCGTCGCGCAGGCCGTCGAGCGACGGCGGCACATGATCGAGGCTTACGTGAAAGAGGGAGACTCGGTAGATCCTGGCCTGCTGTGCCT
>Ga0075429_100000336_pt1 | contig 34137 bp, 21 predicted proteins | sample RhiMetdeltSRZDD3_FD_75295 | JGI IMG/M metagenome (GOLD analysis project Ga0075429, IMG submission 75295) | Populus rhizosphere microbial communities from Tennessee, USA - Rhizosphere MetaG P. deltoides SRZDD3 | ecosystem: Host-associated > Plants > Roots > Rhizosphere > Soil | place: USA...
GGAAAAGCAGCCAACGGGCGCGAAGCTGTTCGGCTTGTGAATGAGCGGAAGCCAGATGTTGTTGTCATCGATATTTCTATGCCGGAGTTGAACGGGATCGAAGCCATCCAGCAGATGCTGCCCCGGCACCCGCAGATGAAGGTGGTCGTGCTTTCGATCCACGGGACCAAACCGTATGTCTTTCGTGCTCTGAAGGCCGGGGCAAAGGGCTATCTCATGAAAGAAACGGCGGGCCTCGAAGTGGTCGATGCGGTGCGGGCTGTTTATCGCGGCGAGCGTTATCTCAGCCAAAGCATCGCCGATCTGCTGGCAGATGGATACCTTCGAAATTTGGAAGCCTCACTGGAATTTAGTCCATTGGAAACGCTGAGCCCGCGCGAGCGTGAGATCCTGCAACTGGTGGCGGAGGGCAAAACCAGCCAGGAGATCGCCCAAAGACTTTCTATTTCATCGAAAACCGTTGATACCTACCGCAGTCGTTTGATGCGTAAGATTGGCGTGGAAGATATGGCGGGCCTGATCAAGTTTGCGATCCAACATGGGGTGATTTCGCTGGAATAGCATTGCCACGTTGGGTTTCAATTCGGACTAACTAGTCCAAAATTATTAAGTTTTCCCTACAGACAAATTTAGGACAGAGAATGAAAATACAGGCGCAATGAATGCAGCGCCTGTATTGTTGCTTACCAAACCGTCTTCATTTCTTTGCTAGAGCTGTCATGACTTGTGGCACCAGGCGCTCGCTGGCTATCGTGTGGATCGCTGCGAATGGCGGGTTCCCGCCATTTTTATTTTTGGTTATAGAGAATTCAAGCACAGAGGTATGGCTGAATTGATATTGAATGAGATCAGACGAGGCGGATATGAAATCGCAGACTATTGAACGCAGCCGACTGGAAGCGCTGAGCTCCCGGGAGCGTGAGATCCTGAGACTGGTGGCGGAGGGCAAAACCAGCCGGGAGATCGCCGAAAGACTCTCGATTTCACCGAAAACCGTTGATACCTACCGCAGTCGTTTGATGCGTAAGCTTGGCGTGGAGAATTTGGTTGCCCTTGTCAAATTCGCCATTCGGCATGGGGTGATTACGCTGGAATAAAACTTTGACTTTAGCATCTTAGAAGATTCCGCCATGAAAACAATAAGAATTCCCTACAGACAATCTTCTTGTCAGAAATGAAAATATAGACGTCATGACTAGTACGCCTGTATTTTTGCTCGTCGAGCCGGCTCCAATCCTGCGTTCGAGCTTGCATGCCTGGCTGGACCGGACATTGTCCGGTCATCGCATTCTTGTCGCTGCAGATGGGATGGAAGCCCTCAGGCTGGTAGCGCAGGAACGGCCTTCACATATCTTGCTTGAAATGGAGTTGCCTCAAAATACAGGCTTCGTTGTGTTACGACAGATGCGCCATTTCTTGCCAGACGCCAAAATCATTGCAACCAGCTGGTTTGATAACAGCTTTCTTCTCAGGAATCTCCTGTTGGCGGGAGCCGATGGATTTGTTCGCAAGAATAAAGTACCACGCGAACTCCTATCCCTATGGGACGTACCGCTGAAATAAAGTACGAGAATGGGCAAACCTCTGCGCACCCTGATCATTGAGGATTCTAAAGACGATACAGATTTGCTCTTGCGCGAGCTCCGGCGCCTCAGCTATGACGTGGAATATGAACGCGTCGAGACAGGCGAGGCCATGCGGGCCCTGCTTTTCGAAAGGGAATGGGACCTGATCCTGAGTGATTACACCCTGCCCAAATTCAGTGCTCCACAGGCACTGGATATCCTGAAACTCAGTGGACTGGATATCCCATTTATTATCCTATCCGGCACGATCGGGGAAGAAATCGCTGTAGCTGCCCTGAAGGCAGGAGCCAACGACTTTCTTGTCAAGGGTAAATTCGCCAGATTGGGACCGGCGATCGAACGAGAGCTACGCGAGGCAGAATCACGCCGCCACCGCAAACAGGCGGAGGCGCAGAACACGTATCATGCCCGCCTGCTCCGGCATATCAACGACGCAGTCATTGCCACAGATGATCAATTCCGTATCACGGCCTGGAACCGTGCTGCGGAGAGGATCTATGGTTGGGCTGCCGCAGAAGTCATGGGGCGCGGCATCGATGAAATCCTGCGGTATCGACCCGGCGAGGAACACCAGACCAGAGGCAGGGAACTTCTTCAACACAATAGTTCGTTTCGAAGTGAAAGAATCCATTCTAAAAAGAATGGGCAGCCCGTGTATGTGGAAGAGAATACAATCGCCCTCACGCATGCGGGCGGAAAGATAACCGGCTATGTGAGTGTGAATCGGGATATCACAGAGCGCAGGCAGGCGGAAGAGGCTCTACGAGAAAACGAACGCCTGTTATCCGAAGCGCAACGTATCGGGCATGTTGGTAGTTGGAGTTTCAACCTGATCACGAATGCTTTGCAATACTCGGATGAGATGTATCGCCTGCTCGATGTATCTCCCAGGGAAATTCCAGACACTGAGGAAGCATTGCTGAGGCTGATCTATCCCCAGGACCATCCGGCGGTCGTTCGATGGATGGAGGCGATCAGAACGGGTAAGCAGCCGGGGGAACTGATCTCCCGGATTTTTCGCAAGAATGGGGAATTGCGCTACCTCCAGTGTCGAGGGGCCATCACGATTGACTCCACTGGCAAACCAGTTCGCTTCGTCGGAATGGCTCTCGATATCACCGAACGCAGGCTGGCAGAGATCCAGATCCAACAGCAGATTGAACGCCTGAAGGCACTGCGGGAAATCGACCAGGCAATATCGTCCAGCCTGGATCTGAGCCATACGCTGGACATCCTGACCTCAAAGGTGATCTCGCAGCTGCAGGTGGATGCTGCAGATGTGCTGCTCCTGGATTCCACCGGGCAGATGCTGGAGTATGCCGCAGGGCACGGCTTCCGCACCAATGCGGTGAAAGCAGCATGTGTCTCTCTGAGGGATAGCCAGTCCGGACGTGCCATGAGAGAACGCCGCCTGATCCAGATCGAGAATCTGGAGCACCAACCGGACGAGCGGCTCCTCACGCCGCTCGGGACCAAAGAGAAATTTATTTGTTACTTCGGTATTCCGCTGATTGTGCGAGGAAACGTCAAAGGCAGCCTGGAGATCTTCCACCGTGCACCACTACATCCCTACCCGGAATGGCTTGATTTTCTCAACACCATGGCCGGGCAGGCAGGGATTGCCATCGAGAACGCAACATTGTTCGAACACCTGGAGCGCTCCAACCACGAGCTCTCGCAAGCATATGACGCCACCATTGAAGGCTGGTCACGCGCGCTCGACCTGCGCGACAGGGAAACCGAAGGCCACACTCTACGCGTCACCGAAATGACACTCAGCCTCGCTATCCGGTATGGCTTCGTGGAGGAGAAGTTGTTGCATATCCGCTGGGGTGCACTTCTCCACGATATTGGCAAAATGGGTGTGCCAGACAATATCTTGCTTAAGCCAGAGCCCCTCACCGAAGAGGAATGGATTATTATGCAGAAACATCCGGAATATGCCTACCACCTGCTCCTGCCCATTGCCTTCCTGAAACCAGCGCTGGATATACCATACTGCCATCACGAGAAATGGGATGGGACCGGCTATCCCCGTGGATTGAAAGGCGAGGAGATCCCTCTCGCCGCCCGCATCTTCGCCGTAGCAGACGTATATGATGCACTGACGTCCGATCGTCCCTACCGTCCCGCCTGGGAAAAGGAAAAAACACTGGATCACATCCGTTCGTTATCTGGCATGCACTTTGACCCGGAGATTGTAGATTCATTCCTGCAGATGATCTTGGGCTCTGCTCTGGTTCTTTGATCCAGGCTCTGCCCGCCCGCCAGCCTCACTCCAGCCTCGGGGCCTGCAGGTGACAAAACCAAACCCGGCATAAGACGATGTGATGGTGACAAAGGTGACTGTGACCATTCTGGATGAGGCAGGCCAGCACCTGGAGCAAGGCGAAGCCGAGTTGACGCTCAGTGTATAGTGGGATTATCAGGCGGCGAACCATGGGCGTGTCCAGGTCGAGGCGTGGAACCTGGCAGGAAATGTGACACGGCGGGAGTCTGATGATCCGTGGAAATTCCCTCCCTTCCCGAAGAGAAACACCCGTTAGGCTCTCAGTGCCGTCCCTCGGCGATGCTATTATGTGGTGATCGCCGCCGTCCCCGGCGGCGTGAGCAGTGAGGATGAAAATCATCTGAACCTGGGCGGCGTCCAAGACCCACGCTGAGCGGGAATCGTCTTTGCTGATACAATCCCCGCATGCCCACCAGCCTTACTCCTCCCCCGGCAGACGACGAAACCGAATGCGGCAATTGCGGCGCGTACGTGTATCACGGTTTATTGAAGTGTCCGAAATGCGGCGTGTACCTGGTCGACCCGGTGGACACCGAACCAGAGCAGCGCTCCAGCCTCCGCCCGAAGAGTAAATTCTCACTTGCGATTGAATCCGTGCTGCGGAAGCTGCGCGGGGAACCGCATGTCGCGGAAGAGTTATTCAGAGGTGCGATGCAAGAAGCCGTCCTGTACGATGACCTGCTTCGTAAAGCGGGCGGCGACCGGTCCGTGGTGCAGCGGCTGATCGAATATGAGCGGGGTCAAAAGCCAGGTGCCACACGGCTGACCTGTCTGCAGAATGCGATCCGCCGCTGGGAGCAGGAAAACCGTTAGAAGGGATCATATCCATATGGCATTTGTCCAACGGACAGCGGAAGCAACCGTCCTCCGCTCCGGGAAATTGCCGGTTATCGATATCCAGGTCGACCCGGAGTTCAAGTACGTGGGCAGCACGAGCTTTATTCTTTACGAGGTAGCGCACGTGGAGCAGCATCACTTCGTCGTCCCCGACGCAGAGAGACGTGTCCTGCGGCGGTTGTGGTTCCAGTTCGAGGGATATCTGGAGGATAACAACCATACGTATGATTATTCAAACCTGGAGTCCATCACATTGAACGGCCTTAACTTCGTGCACAATGCCTATTCCATGAATATTGAAGAAGCCTATGAAGCGCGTCCCACATCTGACTCGGCACATGCGATCGAGTTTCTTCAGGAGAAGGGATATCTCCTGACCGGGGATATCATGTCACATCGCATGATCTGGTTGGACCCAGACCTGCGCAATGAGCTGATGATCATTTACTCGGAAGCACTTGATCCCACCGGTTACCGTCCTGTGGATCTAGCCGAAGGGGGTTCCGCTGCTGCGGAATGGCCGGGATTATCCCATGGACTGCAGGAGCGATCCCTGGCCAGTTTCAGGATCCTGGGCAGTGTCTAAAGTTGTATTGAGCCATTTCGAGCGCGCGCCGCTTGAATTAGACTGAACCAGTGACCTGTTCTGTGATCTATTGCTTGTTTATGAAGTCACCGTCAGCTTGGTGTTCATGCATGAGAGGGATTGGCTAACTGCAGACAAGCCGCTGCTGCGCAACGTGCGCGTCGAAGGTGTACCAGTATGAAGGATTCAACGAAGCAATTACTCCTTAATGCCGAAGAGACGTCGAATGCGGAACAAGTATTGCTTAATGAAGAATATTTGCGAGATGCAGTGAATCGAGCTTATTACGCTCTTTTTTATATTGCAGAGGCCCTACTAAATGAAAAGGATTTATGATTCAAGAAACATGGGGCGGTACATGGATCCTTTGCCTGTCATTACGTCAAAACAGGCATTTTTAGCTCAAACATAAGCTGCCGTCACTGGGCAGGCAAGCCGGACCATCAGGTCTCCGCTTTTTATTCCAATTCGATTGCAGCCCATACAAATGTACCTTGAACGGGGGGTGGAAGTATAGTATGCTCCGGGGCGACTTTGAGGAGTGTGCTCCGAATGAGGGGTTGCCATACCAGGCACCTTTCCACCCATATCCGGAGCATTGTCTAATGGACAATGTCTCCATCGACAACTGTATACCATCCTTACAAGCCGAAGCAATTTGGCTTCCTTGAGACCATTTTTCATGACTGCCAGCATCGCCGCTCCACTCAAAAAGGAAGAAACCGAACGCAGCAAGTGTGGCGCATCCATGCACCAGGGCCGGATCAAGTGCCCCAATTGCCAATGTCCCGCAAATATGTATCCGATTGAAAATTCCGGCGACCTCATCAAGAATAAGCGCAATCAGCTGTTCTCACGCGAGATGTGGGCAAGCGTGGGCAGGAATGTATTCTTCCTGGGACTCACCAGCCTGCTGACCGACATCTCCTCCGAGATGGTGACGGCCACCCTCCCCTTATATTTATTGCTGACATTACGCCTGGCGCCCCTGCAGTTCGGTTTGATCGATGGCATCAATCAGGGCGCCTCGGTCCTCGTGCGTATCGCCAGCGGACTGATTGCCGACCGCTGGCGGCGCGCCAAGGAGGTAGCGGCATCTGGCTATGCCTTCTCGGCCATCTGCCGGGTCGGGCTGCTGCTCGTCGGCAGGAGCTGGCTCGGACTTTCCGGCGTGGTTCTACTGGATCGCATTGGCAAAGGCATCCGTACCGCGCCGCGGGATGCGATGATCGCCAGCAGTGTCCCTTCCTCACGCCTGGCGACTGCCTTCGGCGTACACCGCGCCATGGACACTGCCGGGGCAATGCTCGGACCGCTGGTCGCGGCAGGCATATTGTTCCTGGCGCCGGGGTCGTATGACGCCGTCTTCATCGTCAGCTTTTGCTTTGCGATTGTGGGCGTGGCGGTTATCGTGCTCCTGGTGGAACAGCCGGCTGCAGCCCCTGCGCCCGCAGAGACACCGCCGGCGACCTCGCGGGTTGTAGGTCAGCTGCTTGCCCGCCCGGATTTCCGCGCACTGGTGTTGATCAGCACCGCCCTGGCGCTGGCCACCCTCAGTGACAGTTTTATCTTCCTCACCCTGCAGCGCAAGCTCGACCTACGCCTGAGCCTGTTCCCGCTCTTGTACGTTGGGATGGCGCTGGCCTACATGGTCCTTGCCATTCCCATGGGCAGGCTCGCCGACCGCATAGGGAGACGGCAGGTCTTCGTTGCCGGGTACGCGCTACTCGGGCTCGCCTACGGTTTGCTCCTGCTTCCCGGTCTCCCGCAGGTGATGAGCCTGGGGATTTTGCTCCTATTGGGACTGTACTATGCGGCCACCGATGGGGTGCTTTCCGCCCTGGCAAGCTCGATGCTGCCGGAGCAGTGGCGCACGACCGGGTTGGCGATCATGACCACCGGCACGGGTCTGGCGCGTCTGCTGGCTTCGCTCGGGTACGGCGCTCTGTGGACCTATCTTGGCCCCAGTCCGGCGCTGACTCTATTTCTTGTTGCTCTCACCATCATTGTAGTCGTCGCCTGGGTTTTTCTGAGCCGAGTCGAAAGGCGAACGGATGAAAGGGTCCAGTAGCCGCAAAATACGCCAGAGGATTTTCATCTGGGTGGTCCTGGGGTGCCTTGCTCTGGCTGTAGGGTATACGTCCTGGGTCGTCGCGCGTGCGGGCGCCAGCGCGCAGGCTGAGGCACAGGGAACTCCACTTCCTACAGCAAGCCGCAATGACCTGGAGACGCTTCAGGCTGGACCCCACCTCCTCTTCCTCAACGAAGCAGAACCTGATCTCGGAAAAGTAAAATTAGCCGCCCTTGACCCATCATTCTCGCCAAGCGCGCAGACCGCGCTGCCATGTGGTCGCGTCCACTTTGCCGCAGGCAATGGAGTTTGCCTGATGGCGGATGCGTCTGCTCCAGACACACGGATCCAGGTTACGCTGTTCGGTCCGGACTTCCAGCCCAGGCACCAGTTCACGACGGATGGCATTCTCAGCCGCACCCGCGTCTCTCCGGATGGCAAGTACGCGGCATTCACGGTGTTCATCAGCGGTCACTCCTACCAGGATGCAAACATGTCCACCGCCACCGTCCTGCTCGACACAGCCACTGGCGTGAGTCTTGGAAATCTCGAAGAATTCGAGACCTGGAAGGATGGACAGCTCTATCAGGCTCCAGAGTTCAACTTCTGGGGCGTGACCTTTGCCAGGAACAGCAACAGGTTCTATGCTACGCTTAAACATGGTAAGACCATTTACCTGGTCCAGGGCGATCTCGCCGCCCGCAAATTGACCGTTCTGCACGAAAACGTAGAATGCCCCTCACTCTCGCCCGACGAGACACGCATTGCGTTCAAGAAACTTAGCTCTTCAGGCAACTGGCAATTAACGGTCCTGGATCTAAAGACGATGAAAGAGACCGCCCTGGCGGAAACAGAAAGTATTGATGATCAGGTGGAATGGCTGGATAATCAGCGTATCCTGTATGAAAAGATCGACTACGATCCCCCGAAATGGGTGAGCATATTTGTCGTCCCGGCAGATGGCAGCGGCAAGCCAGAAGTCTTCCTGCCGAATGCGGCGTCACCGGTCGTGGTTCGTGAATAAAAGGTTTACAAGTTTTGATCGCCGTTTGACCCGAGTGGAAAGGATTTATCGATGAGTTCATCCAATAGCCGCCAACAGCGCGGGAAGCTTTTTATGTGGGTCCTTTTAGGGAGCCTGGCCGTGGCGGTGGGATATACCGCCTGGGTGATCGTGCGCAGCAATGCCAGCGCCGCGGGTGCCCAGATGGAGCCGCTGGTCGCTGCAAGCCCGCATGAGCTGAAGGCAATCCAGAGCGCGCCTCACCTTGTCTTCCTGCACCAGGCCGAACCACCCTATGGGCAGGTGATCCTGACAGGGCTCGACCCCGAAGCCTCACAGGGCGCGCAGACGACGCTTGCCTGTGGGCGCATCTACTATGCCGCCGGCAACGGACTCTGTTTGAATCAGGATACATCTTCGACGGATCCGCTCGCGCCGCCTCTCGTCTCGGTGACGCTGTTCGGTTCGGACTTCCGGCCGCGGCATCAGCTCACCGCCGAAGGGATTCTCAGCCGCGCCCGCATCTCTCCGGATGGGAAGTATGCAGCCTACACAGTATTCGTCACCGGTCATTCGTACGAAGACATTGACATGTCCACCGCCACCGTCGTGCTCGACACGGCTAGCGGGGCAAGCCTGGGCAACCTGGAAGACTTCGAAACCTGGAAGGATGGGCAGCTTTATGAGGCTCCAGAGTTCAACTTCTGGGGCGTGACCTTTGCCCGGGACAGCAACACATTCTACGCCACGCTCCGGAACGGCAATACGACCTACCTCGTTCAGGGCGATCTCGCCGCCCGCAGGCTGACCGTCCTGCGTGAAAACGTGGAATGCCCCTCGATCTCGCCCGATGGCACACGTCTTGGCTTCAAGAAGCGTGTCGGAAACCAGTGGCAATTGGCGGTCCTGGATCTGACGACCATGCAGGAGACGATCCTGGCAGAACCGGAAGGGATCGACGACCAGGTGGAATGGCTGGACAACGAGCATATCCTCTATCAAAAGGCGGATTACGATCCCCCAAAATGGGTCAGCGTCTTTGTCATTCCGGCGGATGGCAGCGGCAAGCCTCAAGTCTATCTTGAAAACGCCACTTCGCCTGTCGTCGTCCGTCAATAAGATCGCGACTCGCCTCTAGCGCCTCCCGGGCATCACGAGTCCTGAACAGGGTACCGGGGAACCTGTATGCCCGGTCTATCGTCCCCTCTGTAGAATGAAATCTCAGACGGCAATATATGCTTTGATTGCCCTGGTCACGATTGCTTTGGGCAGCATTTGGCTCTCTTACCTGCGTCAAGACTCAGCGCCCAGGCAGGTCTTCCCTGCGACGATCCATCGGGATTGCGCGCCGTGGGACGGGTCGGCATTTACAGTGTCCATCCCCATGGACGAGTCGGTCCTGAATATCTCGATATTCCAATCCCCTGCCATTAAGCATCCGGCTGTCTTCTCCCTCCATGAAGAGGCCGCGGATGTTGGATCTGCGTTTCTTCTTTCCCCCGATGGATCCGCAGAGCCATTGATGGGGAAGGTATCCTTCCAACGTGTCGAAGAGCGAATCCCGGTGGAAGGCGAGTACCACTTCCGGACAGCAAGTGGAAAACAAGTCACGGGCAGGTTCCAGGCAGAGTGGGGAAATGAAATCGTGTACTGCGGTTAAATCACAAGCGGAGACTCTCGGGTCTCCGCTTGTGATTTACTGATAGCAATCTCCGCCTCGTCTCTAGTCGGCAGCGGGCATGGGAGCCGGCGAGCCGCGTCCTCCCCATTTGCCGGGCCAACCCGGCAGGAAGGCACCCAGGATCAAGGCGCCGATGGCGGCAAAGAAGGTGATACGGTAGGCATTCTCGAATCCCTGTACACTCTGGTCACAGGCAAGCTGCAGTGTAGATAGGATCTTCGCCTTTGCCGCAACTGCAGCAGGTCCGGAAAGAGAAGCAATCGAAGCGCTAGCCCCCGGCGGCAGGTTCTCCTCCGCCCTCACCCCGGGCGTCTCGCAGACTCCGAACGGCGCAGAGGCGGTCACCTGCGCATCTTGCATCTCGTCCTGCTGTGCACGGATATTTGCCGAGATCGAAGAGCTAAAGACTGTCGCCAGAGCCGCCACAGAAACTGCCTGCACCACAAAACGCGTGCTGTTCAGGAGCGAAGAGCCGCGCGGCAGATTATTGAGAGGCACAGCACTCAACGCCGCCACGAACGAGGTCTGCAGCGTCAGCCCGACCGCCAGTCCGCGCAGGGCCAGCAGAAACAGGATGTACGAGATGGGAGTTGTGCCCTCGATCTGAGCAAGCTGCCAGGTGTTGATGCACAGGATGGCAAAGCCCACGATCAGGTTCATGCGTGGACCGATCTTGTCGTAGAGTCTGCCTGCCAGCGGTGTGGCGATCCCAGATGTGACCGCGACCGCCAGCAGGATGTAGCCTGTCTCCAGGGCCGTCCTGCCCCGGAATGCCTGCAGGTAAACAGGCATCAGGAATTCTGCACTGAACAGGGCGACCGTTGCCACATACCCGACGAGGGCTGCATTGAGAAAGATCGAGTTGCGGAAGAGCCGCAGGCTTGTCATCGGCTCTTTCACCACGTACAGCTCGATGATCACATGTGCGCTCAGAGCCACGATTCCGATGGCAAACGCGGTGAGCGTCGTGGAGCCTGTCCATCCATTGGTTTCCGCAATGCTGGCAGCATAAAGCACCGCGCCGAACCCGATCACGGCGGTGATCAAGCCCAATGGATCAAAGGCAGGCTTACGCTCCACCCGATAATCGAGCAGAAAGCGTGACCCAAGAAGCACGCCGATAATGCCAACCGGGATATTGATGAAGAAGATCAGCCGCCACAAATTCGCATCCACAAGCCACCCGCCCAGTACCGGACCTAGAGCCGGCGCGAAGACAAGCACGATCCCGAAATAGCCGAGCGCCGTCCCCTGCTCTTTTGGAGGGAAGGCACGGTATAACTGCGCAGGTCCCAGCGGCTGGGCGATCCCGCCGCCAAAGCCCTGCAGCGCACGCGCCGCAATCAGCCAGCCCAGCGAGGGAGCAAGCCCGCACAGGAACGAGCCCACTACAAAGACCGCCAGCCCAAACAGGTAGACACGTTTGATCCCAAAACGGTCTGCCAGGAACCCGGAGACCGGCGTAGTCACTCCCAGCGACAAGACATAGATACTCAGTACCCATTGCGCATCTGCCAGGGTGGCGCCGAACTCACGCCGCAGGGTCGGGAAGGCAACATTCACCACGGTGGCATCCAGAATGATCATGAAGATCCCGAACATGATCGAGATCAGGACTTTCCATTTTTGTTCCAGCCCGCGAGGCTGGTTACCCGCAATTGATTCACTCATATGTAGGCTAAACCTTTCCGTCAGTTATAGTTTTTAAATATAGAAGTAAATTCTATTTCCTCCCCAACAAGGCTTAGACCGCTGCATTCCGGGAAGTCTTACTTCTGGAGGAATGCTGCTCTGCTGCCTTACTCTATCTACTTGGCCGCTCCCACAGTTTTTCCAGTGTTTTCCAGGTCATGTGGTGATGCTTCCACTCAATGACGGTCTGAGCTTCCCGCATCAGGGTTGTTGCAAACAAGACCGGACTCTCGTTGTCGGGCAATGAAAACGGCTGTCTGGAATAACTGATGATGCTCATTGTATTGCCCGAATTGGGAATGGGTGGATATTCAAAGTGACAGGCTTTGCATATCTGGGGAATGGCAGCCCGCTCATCAGGGATGTCGGGACTTTCGAAGAGGTCCCCGTGACTCATGAACAGCATGAAAAAATCCTTGTTCAGAACAAGCCCATCCGCATGGCCATCGAGGAGTCGTGCTCTGTCCAGCTCGAATTCGTGAAAACTTTGCGCCGGGCTGAAGTGACGCAGCTGGATCGTTTCGACAAGCGGCGAGAGGACGATTTCTCCCTGATCGTCGATCAACAGCATGCGCCGCACCAGCGCCACATCCGAACCAATGGCGGTGACGGGATCCGTCTCTGTGTTCAACGACTCGATAAAGTCGAGTGTGCCCTCTCGACCGGCTGGAGATCGAACAAAGACTAGAAACGCCGACCGTCCGAAAAATGGGAAGGACTCTGTGTGCGTCTGGGCGATGGGACCGCCCTCCCGCCCCATCGGGACCCACGCGCTCTCCGGCTGAAACAGATCCGCCGGGAGAAATGCGGTATCCGGCGAACCGGCATCAACATTTTCCGGATAACTTTTGGTTTTCACAGCAAGGGCATAGTTATCGGGTAGGGATAGGATTTCCTCCTTCGATAAGGCAACCCTTTGCATGATCTGAGTGAGGCGCCTCTCAAGCTCCTGTCGCTCACCGGGAAACGACTCTGTCTGCCACGCCAGCCAGTCGAACACTGCCCACAGGTCACGCTGGAACATGGCGCGCGGGAGAGGCTCATGGATCAGGTTTTCGGCATGCGTGGATAGGAACTCATCCAGCACCTGTTTTGCCTGCTTGTAGGAAGGTCCGGTTAAGAGATACGTGGTATCAAACCAAAGCAAAGGATCCAGTTCATCAGTCCCATACTCCTCCCCACCGGGGGCTGTCCGCCGGTACAACTGGCGGAAAACGCGGTTCCACAGGTGCTCCGGGTCGGGATGATAGACACTCCAACCAGATACGGTTTCTGTTGGGCTTGTCGCGACGATCTGTGGTGTAATCGTCCTCTCAGGAAGGAACTGCTGCAGTGGCTTTGCACAGCTTAGCAGCGAAAGGATCAGGATCGCGAGAATGATGGTTTTCTTCAGCACATATTTCCTTCGAAAGACCATGGACAAAATTGTACTTCGTATGCATACACCGCTGCACGTACCTCCGCTCCTTGTCATGTCAGGGAGTACGATACAATCGAACGATACCCCAACAAAGGATAATAGACGATGAAGCTCACAACGATTACCGGTTTGTTGCTCATAGTGGTGCCGATGGCGTTCAACGTAACATTCTTCCTCTTGCAACGAGCCTTTGAGTATCCCGATATCCTGCGCAAGCCAACCGATACGATCCTGAAGCGCTTCCAGCAGGGCGGACCTGCACTACGCAGGCTTTGGTATGCCTTCATGTTTTCGGCGGTACTCTTTACCCCGGTCCCGGTTCTGGTTCAGCAGCTATTCGAGCCAGACGTGCCCTGGTATCTCTCCATGGGAACGGCGATAGGTGTCCTGGCAGGCGCCGTCCAGTTTCTCGGGCTCATTCGCTGGCCCTTTCTCGTCCCGACCCTGGCAAATCTATACAACGATCCCAGAGCGAGCCAGGCAACGCGCGACAGTGTGGCGGTGGTATTTCAGGCATTTCATCAATATGTGGGTGTTGCGATTGGCGAGCACCTGGGCTACATCTTCACCAGCCTGTGGACTCTCCTGCTGTGCGCCGCGATCCTCTCAACCGGCATGTTCAACCCGATCTGGGGCTGGCTGGGTATCCTGCCTGCCCTGGGCGTGCTGACGGGCGTCTTCGAAGAAGTGGGCTTCAAGCCCGCCGCCGTGATCAACGCGATCAGCTACCTCCTCTGGTCGGCGTGGTTGATTGCGTTTGGAGTGTCTTTGTTGCTGCGGTAGCACAAATCACGTGTGACTGTAAAAGATACTTATTCCTGAGAAGGAAGAAACCAGCGGAAACCAAATAGGTCTCCGCTGGTTGTTTACACGCAGTCAAGTTGTAGGCTACTCTCAAGGTGCCGGGGAGAACCACCGAAGTACAATCGAAGCGTCCAGCGAGGATCAGCGAAGTTACTCCCTGGCTGGGATATGGCCAGGATATGAGCACGATATAGCCAAGATATAACCAGACTGCTTTTGATGGATGAAATGGAAAAGAAGATGTAACAAGTGGCCAGGTGACCCAGGAACAACTTGTGTCGGGGTGAGCGATTCACCTGGCAAGCGTCTCGTCAGGCCCCAGTTGGCGATGGCAGAAGTATTATCAGCACAAAGCCCGATTTCGGCAACCAACAGTTTCGTGAGGCACAGCTTACCCATGAGCGCCGCTTTTCACAGGCAGCCTGCTTAACCGAGGTGTCACCGTCCGGGTAGTGCATCCTAAGCTGCCTGTGCTATACTTTTTTCGCCGCCATCCCACCGTCCTTTATTCATAAGGAGCGAACCTATGAAGTCCCAGCCCCAATCTGGCCGTGCGAATCACCGGGGGAAATCCGATTCGACAAAGCGTAACCTCTCTGCCCGGGGAAAACGAGCCCGGCCTCTTACACCCAAACAATTTGTTCACATCCTCGAGCATGTGAACGATGGCCTGGTCGTGCTCGATAAGGACTGGCATTACGTCTACCTCAACCAGAAGGCAGCGGAAATGCTCCAGCGGGAGAGTCCCTCCGATCTGATCGGCAAGCATATTTGGACCGAATATCCCGAAGGCGTTGGGCAGCCATTCCAGCTTGCGTACGAGAAAGCCATGCAGGAGCAGGTACCTGTGGTGTTCGAAGAGCATTACGAGCCATGGGACCTCTGGTTCGAGAACCGCATCTATCCTTCGCCGGCTACCCTGACGATTCTCTTCACCGAGATCACCGAGCGCAAGCGCATGGAGCGTTCGCTGGAAGAACGCCAGCACCTCCTGCAAAAGATCCTGGATACCGAACCCGGAACGGTTTACATTTATGACCTGGAGGAGCGCCGGAATGTGTACGTAAACCACCACTGGCTTTCGGCGTTTGGATATACAGCTGAAGAGACACAGGCGATGGGCGATGAGCTTTCGGCCACCCTCTTTCACCCCGACGACCTGCCGGTGATTGCGGAACATCATCAGAACTGGCGCCAGGCCCGGGTAAGGGAGATCCGCACCATTCGGTATCGGGTGCGCTCGAAGGAGGGTGAGTGGCGCTGGCTATTCAGCCGCGAGACACCTTTTATGCGTGGCAAGTCCGGTGAGGTCAGTCAGATCCTCGGTATCGCGCACGACGTTACAGACCAGATACGCATGCAGGAAGCGGTTTTGAAGGAGAAGGAATTTTCAGAGGCCATGCTCGACAGCCTGCCCGGTGTTTTCTATTTCTATGACCGCAATGGAAAATTCCTGCGCTGGAACAGGAATTTTGAGGAGCTGACGGGGTACACCTCCGAGGAGATGGCAGAAAAGCACCCACTGGACTTCTTCGAGGGAGAGGAAAAAGAGTATATTGCAGAGCGCATCGAGCGGGTTTTTGCCGAAGGCAAATCGGATGCTGAAGCAAACTTTGTAACAAAGGATCATGAAGTCTTTCCCTATTACTTCACTGGCAAACGGATCGAGATGGATGGTCAGCTTTACCTGATTGGCATGGGGATCGATATCAGTGAACGCAGGCAGGCAGATCTCGCCCTGCGGGAACGTGAGAGACAGCTCTCCTCGATTTACGAGACCGTCAGCGATGTGATCTTTCAAGTGGAAGTGGACCCGGAAGGCGGCTTTCGGTTCACCTCTGCGAATGAGGCTTTCTTCAAGACGACCGGGCTCCGTCGCGAACTGTTACTGGAGAAACGCGTGGAGGAGGTCATCCCTGAGCCATCGTTGAGTGGCGTTCTACAGAAATACAGGGAAGCGGTCGAGACTGGGAAAGTGGTGCGCTGGGAGGAAGTCTCCGAATATCCCAGCGGGACACTGACCGGTGAAGTGAGCATCGCGCCGGTGTTCGACGACCATGGGCGCTGTACCCATCTGGTTGGTGCCGTGCATGACGTCACCGAGCGCAAGCGCGCCGAACAGGAGGTCCGCATCTTGCTGCGTAATCTGAACGAGCGTGTCAAAGAGCTGACCGCTCTTCATCAACTGGCGCGCATTCAACAGCAGGAGGGAGCCGATATCCCCTCGGTAGTACACGAGCTGGCATCCCTGTTGCCGCAGGCGTTTCAATATCCTGAAAGGACAAGCGCACGCATCCGGCTTGGTGCATTGGAAGCCGTGACACAGAGCTTTACAGCTTCGCCTTCCCCTCTGTTGACAGAATTCATGACCGCAGATGGTCAGACGGGTTCCATCGAGGTGGGCTATATTCAGGGTTTGCCTCCGGACCTCAACAGTTCCTTCCTCCCGGAAGAACGTACGCTGATCAATACGATGGCAGACATGCTCAGGAGTTTTTACGACCGCAAACAGGCGGAGGATGCGTTGCGGCTCAGCGAATCACGTTATCGCGCAGTCGTCGAGCATCAGACCGAATTTATTGTCCGCTGGAAGGGCGATGGCAGGCGCACCTTCGTCAACGAGGCGTATTGCCAGTATTTTGGGCTTTCCCCAGAACAGGCGCTTTCCAACACCTATATGCCGCAGATTGCCGAAGAGGATCGAACCGCGATCCTGGAGAAAGTGTCGCGCCTGTCGTCAGGAATGGTACGGTTCGAGACGGATACTCATCGCGTCCTCAAGCCGGATGGCAGCATCGGCTGGCAGGAATGGGTCGACCAGGCGATCTACGATGAGAACGGGCAGATCGTTGAGTTCCAGTCGGTGGGGCGCGACGTGACCGAGCGCAAGCGGACCGAAGAGGCGCTGGCGGCTTCGGAGGCAGAACTGCGGGCGCTCTTCGCCTCCATGGACGATGTGGTGCTGGTGATCGACCGGGAAGGTGTCTATCGCAAGATCGCTCCGACGAATCCGAGTTTGTTGTATAAGCCACCGGAGGAATTACTTGGGAAATCTTTGCGGGATGTGTTTCCCGCGGAACGGTCGGAGGCATTCATCCAGACCGTACGACAGGTGAGCGATGGGCAGGAGACCGCCCACATCGAATACCCGTTGCGCATCGGCGGGCAGGAGCATTGGTTCGATGCTTCCATTTCGCCCCTGGAAGCCGATAGTACCCTGTGGATGGTACGCGACATCACCGCCCGCAAACAAGCCGAGGAGCGCTTACAGCGACTGAACGAGGAACTGGAACAGCGCGTTGCCCGGCGGACGGAGCAGCTCGCGGCTGCCATGCTTAAGGCGCAGGAATCCGACAGGCTCAAATCCGCCTTCCTGGCATCTATGTCGCACGAGCTGCGCACCCCGCTCAACTCGATCATCGGGTTTACAGGCGTCATCCTGCAGGGGCTGGCGGGTCCCCTGAACGAGGAACAGACCAAACAGCTCAACATGACCCGCGACAGCGCCCGGCATCTGCTGGCGCTCATCAACGATATCCTCGATATCTCCAAGATCGAAGCCGGGCAATTGGAGATCCGCAAACATCCCTTCGACATGCGGGAGTCGATTCGTAAAGCCCTGCAGGTCGTTCAGCCGATGATGAGCAAGAAGGATATCGCGGCCCGGACGCGGATCGGACCTGGCGTGGGAACCATCAACCAGGACAGGCGGCGCGTGGAACAGGTGCTGATCAACCTCGTCAATAATGCCATCAAGTTTACGGAACGCGGCGAGGTGAACGTCGAATGCCAGGTCCGGGAGGGCTGGCTCGAAACCAGTGTGCGCGATACAGGCATTGGCATCAAGCCTGAAGACATGCACCGCCTCTTTAAGCCGTTCCAGCAAATCGATATGGGCCTGGCGCGCGGTCATGAAGGCACAGGTCTGGGACTTTCCATCTGCCAGCGACTCGTCACGGCCATGGGCGGAAGGATCGAGGTGGAAAGCCAGTGGGGTGTGGGTAGTACGTTCAGATTTATTCTTCCGCTGTAAGGAGTAAGAATGGCACGGATACTAATCATCGAAGACAATGAACACAATTTATATCTACAGACGTTCATACTGGAAAAGAACGGGCACGAGATTATTCAAGCCCATAACGGAGAAACAGGTATCGCCCGGGCCGCCCGTGAACTGCCGGACCTGATCCTGCTCGACATTCAGCTACCCGGCATGGATGGTTACACCGTGGCGGAAGCATTGCGCAAAAATCCTGCCACCGCGGACGTACCGATCATCGGCGTTACTTCCTATGCCATGTCCGGTGATCGGGAGCGCATCCTTGAGGCGGGTTGTACCAGCTATATTGAGAAACCTATTAATCCCGACACCTTCCATGCGGAAGTCGCGCAATTCCTGTAACGTGAATAGGATCCTTTCCTGCCTGCTTGAGGAACCATCTTATGAACAAAGTCCTCATCGTTGACGATCAGGAACAAAACTTATATCTACTAAAGACCCTGCTGGACGGCAATGGGTACCAGGTGCTGGAAGCCAGCAACGGCGCAGAGGCGCTTGCCCTGGCGCGCACAAATCCACCGGATGTGATCATCTCCGATATCCTCATGCCGGTCATGGACGGATTCTCATTGTGCCTGGAATGGAAAAAGGATACCGGACTCAGAGACATCCCGTTCGTGTTCTACACAGCGACCTATACAGATCCAAGGGATGAGGAGTTTGCCCTCAGCCTGGGCGCCGCCCGGTTCATCGTCAAGCCCGTGGAGACAGAAGACTTCGTCTCGATGCTCAGACAACTGCTCACGCAGGTCGAGGCAGGCAAGCTGGCTGCCCCTGAGAGATTGCTCCATGAGGAAACTTCCTACTACCGCATGTACAATGAGGCGCTCATCCGCAAGCTGGAAGACAAGATGCTGGAGCTGGAGAAAGCCAACCGTCTTCTCGAAGAGGATATCGCCGGGCGCAAGCGCGCCGAGACAGAGATCACGCGCCTGCTGGAGGAATCACAGCATCGCCTGCGACAGGTGGAGGCATTGCACTCCATCGACATTGCCATCAGCGCCAGTCTGGATTTACGCACGATCCTCAATGTCCTGCTCAGGCATGTTGAGTCGCTGCTACAGGTGGACGCGGCTGACATCCTGCTCTTTTATCCCCATCTGGGGCAATTCAAGTTTTCCGCCGGGCGCGGCTTCCACACTGCTGATATGGAACGCCTCTACCTGCGTTCCGGCACGAGCCTGGCCGGACGAGCCGTCACCGAACGCAAAACCATCGTTGTTTCTGCAGATCTGGAATCGAAAACCAACCCCGAGACGGCGGCGATCTATCAACGGGAAGGGTTTATCGCCTATACCGGTGTGCCGTTGATCGCCAAGGGGCAGATCAAAGGCGTGCTGGAGGTCTACCACCGTTCCCTTCATCGACCCCAGCACGAATGGCTGAATCTGCTGGAGACCCTTGCCGGGCAGGCAGCCATCGCCATCGACAACGCTCAGTTATTCGATAACCTGCAGCAGTCTAACATCGAGCTGGCTCTGGCATATGATGCAACCATTGCGGGATGGTCACGTGCCATGGACTTACGCGACAAGGAAACCGAAGGGCATACCCAGCGCGTGACCGAACTCACCCTGAAGCTGGCGCGCACAATGAGGATCCGTGAATCAGAACTGACGCAGATCCGACGCGGAGCACTGCTCCACGATATCGGCAAGATGGGCGTGCCAGATAACATTCTGCTCAAAGCTGACCAATTGACCGCCGAAGAGTGGGAAAAGATGCGCCAGCATCCGGTCTGGGCCTATGAAATGCTCTCCTCCATCCGATACCTCCAGCCCGCCCTGGATATCCCCTACTGCCATCATGAGAAGTGGGATGGAACGGGGTACCCGCGCGGCTTGAAGGGCGAAGAGATTCCCATCGCCGCTCGCATCTTTGCCGTCGCCGATGTGTGGGACGCCATTACCAGCGACCGTCCTTATCGCCAGGGCTGGTCGGAAGAGGATGCCCTGAAGTACATCGAGGAACAATCCGGGAAGTATTTCGATCCGAACGTGGTACAGGAATTCTTCAGGCTGATCTCTGAAGATCACCACAGGCTCTAGCGCAAGCTGCAAGGGTTGGAGTATCTTGTTTCACCCGCCATGTTTTAATTGATCTATAGCCACTCACTTCACAGAGGTTCACATGACCGATGAAAAGGATTTCTACAAAGAAATCATCGATAATCTGTCTGAAGGCGTGTACTTTGTCGATCGCGACCGCGTCATCACGTATTGGAATAAGGGCGCAGAGCGGATCACCGGCTACCCTGCCTCGCAAACCCTCGGACGCGCCTGCCGCGACAACCTCCTTAACCATGTCACAGCCAATGGCGTGGAGCTCTGCCTGACCAACTGTCCCCTGGCAGCCGTGATGGAGGACGGTCATGCACGGGAGGCAGAGGTCTTCGTGCACCACGCCGATGGTCACCGCCTGCCGATTATAGTGCGCGCCTCCCCGATACGGGACCCCAACGGGAATATAATCGGCGCGGTCGAGTCGTTCAGCAACAATGCCAACGTGGTCGATACCCGCAGCAAACTGCGGGCGCTGCGCCGGGAGGTAACCACCGACTCCCTAACCGGAGTTGGAAATCGCAAATACCTGGATGGGCGTCTCAATGCTGCCATCGCTGAATATCAAAACAGCACCGACAACGCGGCTTTACTGTTCATAGATGTGGACCACTTCAAGCAGGTCAATGATACATACGGGCATAACACCGGCGACATGCTCCTGCGTATGGTCGCGAAAACGCTGCGCCTTGCTGTGCGTGCCACCGACACCGTGGGACGCTGGGGTGGCGAGGAGTTCATCGCCATTCTGTACGGTCTGCGGGAGAAGGCGGGCTTGAAGGCAGCCGCTGAAAAAGTACGGACCCTCGTGGAATGTTCGCGTCTCAATGCGACAGAGCACGGGCTGTCCGTCACCGTTTCCATTGGCGGTACCTTGCTCCTTCCGGGGGATACTCCTGAAACTCTGATCTGGCGGGCAGATCGATTAATGTACCGGAGCAAACTAGCCGGGCGCAATCGGGTATCAATTGGATAGCTGGTTTTTTATCCCCCATTATTTTTGTGCCGGGCCTGCAGAATGGCTTGCTCGATATGCCGTTGCGCAGTCCGGTAACCACAGCCTGATAGTTTTGCCAGTGCCTTTGCCAGGGGTCTGATGGCAACCGCCTGTGAAATATCCGCGCCGCTGGCGGCCAGGATCCGGGCGGCCGTCAGTTGAAGCTCAAGAGTTCGTTTCTTTCGGGTATTCTCGTTCATCGATGCCAACTCTTTCTGTCATAGCAAACGATGGAGATTTCAGGCTGTTATTCCCAAAACGGCCTCTTTGGATTTGTGAGTAGGGAAGATTTCTTGCAGAGTGCCGGTCTGATCTCGTTCACATGTCTTCCTGATTCCGTAGACGAAATGATTCGCCAGGCAAAGACGATATTTTGTTTGTGGAGTGCTTGTCAAGGTGATCGAGCAGGTGGGAATGAAACCTAAGCTGAATCGATTGAGAAAATTTAATTCCGACATTTCAAGGGAAAAATCACGTGAAAAGGGGAAGATTGTAACTATCCCTGAATCAGACACGGATGCTATACTATTTCATACATAAAAGGTCTTATAACTACGTTCAAAGCCTGGCGGGTAGAAGATCCTTTGGCAATTTTATTGACAGACATGATATTGACAGGTTTAGCACAGGAGCGACAGAATTACCACTCTCCAGGTGAAAAGAGATGTCTTATCGAAGCAATGAACCGTCCGTGAAGACAACGGAGGAAGCCTTGAAACGCCCTGCATTTGAACTGCCGCTGCGCATCACCCTTCTGTATCTGCTGTTCGGAGGGTTGTGGATCCTCCTTTCGGATCGGATTCTGTTCCTCCTGGTCTCTCAGGATGAGATCGTCACCACCTATCAAACGCTCAAAGGATGGTTCTTCATCCTCGTCAGCGGCAGCCTGCTATATATTATGATGCGCACCCTGTACGCCAGGGATAGAAAAGCCCAGGAAAGGACCGCCTGGCTGGCATCGTTCCCGGAGCGGAACCCCAATCCCATTGTGGAAATTGATTCGGCAGGTGCTGTCTTTTACATGAATCCCACTTCGGCAGCCAGGTTCCCGGATCTCCGGGCCCTGGGATTCAAGCATCCCTGGCTTGCAGGTCTTGAATCCGAGATCATCAGGTTTCAGGATAGGGAAATCAGGGAATTGCACCGGGAAGTTCAGATCGGTGAGGTCTGGTATTCACAACCGGTTTACTATGTGCCCGAGACTTCTCGTCTGCGAATATATGGGGCAGACATCACAGAGCGCAAACGGGCGGAACGTCGAACCGCTCAGATGAAGCGGCTCTATGCTACCCTGAGTCAGGTAAACCAGGCGATTGTGCGGACAAAAAGCCGGGGAGAGCTTTATCAAACCATATGTGATGTGTCTGTGCAGGTTGGCGAATTCTCCCTGGCATGGATCGGCCTGCTGGATGATGCTACAGGAGACGTGAGACCTGCCGCCGTGAACGGGCTGGATGTGAACCACTGGCCGTTTCCCATCGCCAATGTGCAGACCGGTCCTCTTTCCGAAGGATTGATTGCGCAGGCCCTTCGTACATCCAGTGTGCTGACCAGTGGAGATAGACAAAGCGATGAACGCTTGCAGGTCATGCATGCCCAATTCCATCAATTTGACTTTTATTCCTCCGCCGTCGTCCCTTTCATCTCAAGGGGCAGGGCAACCGGTGTGCTGTTTCTTCTCTCGCGGGAGGCTGGATTATTCAGGGATGTAGACGAAGTATCCCTGCTGGACGAGATGGGACTGGATATTTCCTTCGCGCTCGACACAATGGACCATGAGGAAGAAAGAAGAAGAATCGAGGAGGCACTGCAACTAGCAAACGCACGCTTCCAGCGCATGATCGACGCCAATATTGTAGGGATTGTCAGCGCCGATGCCAGTGGCAGGATCTTGTTCGCAAATGACTACTATCTGAAAGTCCTCCAGGTGACCCGCCAGGATTTTCTGGCTGGCAAAGTGGATTGGAGGAGATTTACGCCGCCTGAATGGCTGCCTGCAGACGAAAAGGCATTTCAGGAGCTGAAGGAACGTGGAGTCTGCGAACCCTATGAAAAGGAATACATTCGCAGTGATGGGACGCGCGTCTCCGTGTATATCGTTGATGCGATGCTCCCCGGTCCGGACGGACAGATCATTGCCTTTGTTGTCGATATCACTGCGCGCAAGCAGGCGGAGGAACACATAAGGTATCAGGCAGGTCTGCTGGAAAATGTCTCCGATGCTATTATCGCCACCGATATCGGCGCCAGGATTAGAAGCTGGAACTCTGCCGCGACTGAAATGTATGGATGGAGCGCCGAGGAAGTCATAGGCAAACCCGTGGATGATTTCCTGCACACAGTCTACGAAGCCGGTATGTCAAGCAAAGAAGTATTGCAGGCGTTTCTCCAGCAGGGATTGTGGAGAGGCGAGGTCACTCAGGAACGCAAGGATCATACTAAGATTACAGTGTTTGCCTCTGTGTCCCTGATGCGGGATCCGGCTGGCAATCCAGATGGCATGGTGGCAGTGAATCGTGATATCACCGAGCGCAGACAAGCCGAAGAGGCATTACGTGCCAGCGAGGAGCGCTTCCGCTTGCTGTTCGAGAACAACCATACGGTGATGATGTTGATCGATCCGGTCTCGGGCGCGATCCGAAGTGCCAATCAGGCAGCGGTAGATTTTTATGGGTACTCTATTTCGAAGCTGTGCGGGATGAACATCAACGAGATTAACCAGCTGAGCCCTGAGGAAGTCTATGCAGAGCGGATGCGGGCGCTCAGGGAGGAAAGGAACTACTTCAAATTTCAGCACTGCCTTTGCAGTGGGGAGATCCGCTTTGTGGAGGTGCATTCCGCTCCGGTGGAAATCGATGGCAGTACACTCCTGTTTTCCATTGTCCATGATATTACAGAGCGGCAACGTCTGGAAGAGGAAAGACAGGCCAGGTCCCATCAGCTGGCAGCTCTCTTGGATGCCAGCCACACTCTCACAGAATCCCTGAATCTGGGAGAGGTCTTGCAGAAGATCGTGGATAAGGCGGCCACCGTCCTGAATGTTGAGACAGCAGCCATCTACCTGGTGCAGGGTGAGCATTTGTACCTGGGTGCCTCCAGCCCTCCGCCGTCTGTCGAACTTCCGGAGAATCTCCGCAGAGCGACGCTCGCGGATCATCCCCATCTTGCAGAGGCTTTGTCTACGGGACGCCTCATCCTTCTACCGGATACAGACGCTGCTGTGTTGACGACCGCGGAAGGAAGGGTATGCCATGCACTCGGGCTGCGAACCATCATCTATGTTCCACTGACTGCCGGGAAGGAAACGGCTGGCATCCTGATACTTGGAAGCGTGGGCAAGCCGCGGCAATATTCAAAGGATGAGGAAGATGTAGCGCGTGCACTAGGCAACCACGCGGCACTGGCACTTGCCAACGCCAGGTTATACCAGGATGTCTCACTCCATCTCAAAGAGCTCGAGGGTCAAATCACCGAGCGCAAACAGGCCCAGGAACAATTGCATCTGGTTGTCGAATCGGCACCCAACGCGATCATGCTCGTGAGCAGCAACGGCAGACTCCGCCTGGTCAATGCACAGGTGGAGAATTATTTTGGATACGACCGCACGGAGCTGATCGGGATGGATATCAACGAGCTGATCCCTCATCGCTTCCGAAGCCAGCACCGTGTCCAACTCGCCGAGTTCCTGAAGTCTCCTCACCCTCGGCCGATGGGGACGGGACGGGATCTCTACGGTCTCCGGAAGGACGGCACGGAGTTCCCGGCCGAGATCGGAATCACACCGCTCGATTCGCTGGACGAGTCGCTCGTAATGGTAACCATTATCGATATCACTCCGCGCAAACAGGCGGAGGAAGAGCTCAAGCGTCATATTAACTATCTGACAGGCCTCCGTGAGGTGGACCAGGCGATCGCCTCGTCATTTGATATTCGACTCAGCCTGAATATCCTGGTAACGCGTGCAGTCCCGCTTCTGAAGGTCGATGCCGCGACCATCCTGCTACTTGATCCTATTATGAATACGCTTCAATTGGCAACCGGGCATGGTTTTCGGACGAACATACCTTATGCCACCAGCGTTCGACTGAGCGAAAGTTACGCAGGCAGAGCCGTTATGGAACGACGCATGCTAAAGCTTCCCAATCTGACGTACGAACCGAACCATTTATTCCGAACCGGTTTTCTCAAAGAAGAGAATATTGTCAGTTACTACGGCGTGCCGTTGATCGTGAAGGGCAAAGTCGTTGGCGTCATGGAGGTTTTCAACAGGACGCCAGTGGAGCGTGATCAGGAATGGTTCGATTTTCTAAATTCACTCGCCGGGCAGGCAGCGATCGCCATCGACAATGCGCGCTTGTGGGATCAGGTACAGCGCCATGCCAGAGACCTGGAGTTGCGGGTGGCGGAACGTACCGCCGCCCTGAACCACACGAATGCCGAGCTGGAACATGCCAACCGTGCCAAGGATGAATTCCTGGCAAACATGAGCCATGAGCTGCGCACACCGCTGAACAGCATTTTGGGAATCTCTGAGTCGCTGTTGGAACAACGGCGCGATCCACTAACGGACTATCAGGCAAGGTCATTGCAGATCATCGAGTCCAGCGGACGTCATCTGTTGGAGCTGATCAACGATATCCTCGACCTGTCCAAGATTGAAGCCGGAAAGTTCGATTACTACCCGCAACTCGTGGAACTGGATGCATTATGCAGATCCAGCCTGGCCTTTGTGAAGAGCCAGGCAGCCAGGAAAATGATTGCGCTGACCTATGACAATGAAACCTCTGTAGCCAACATTACCGCTGATCCTCGTCGTCTAAAACAGGTCCTTGTCAATCTGTTATCCAATGCCGTTAAATTCACCCCTGAGAACGGCTGTGTGACTTTGCACGTCCACGTCGATGAGGAACAAGCTTTCGTGGAGTTCGCTGTCACAGATAACGGGATTGGAATTGCACCGCAGGATCTCAAGCTCTTGTTCCAGCCCTTTGTACAGGTGGACAGCAAGCTCAACCGTCAGTTCGAAGGCACAGGTTTAGGCCTGTCGCTGGTCGAGAAATTGACAGACCTGCACGGTGGGAGTGTACATGTGGAAAGCCAGGTGGGAACAGGAAGTCGTTTCACGGTCAGGTTGCCCTGGGAAAATAAGAAGAAGGTGGATGAAGTAGAGCGCGTAACTCTCCTGGATCGGATAGAGAAGCCCGCCGTGCCCGCCACTGCACACCCTGAAAGCAGGGTAGTGCTCCTGGCGGAGGATAATATGGCTAGCATCCTGACGATCGGTGAATACCTGAAGAGCCATGGATACCGGCTTGTGGAGGCGCATGACGGACTGGAAGCGATCGAGAAGACGGAAGTACATGATCCGAGCATTATCCTCATGGATATCCAGATGCCCGTCCTGGATGGGTTGGAAGCAATGCGACGATTGCGCACAAATCCACGTTTCGCGAACATACCGATCATTTCACTCACAGCCCTGGCGATGCCCGGCGACCGGGAACGCTGCCTCGAAGCCGGCGCCAATGAATATCTGACCAAGCCCGTACGTCTGAAACTATTGAAGCAAACCATTGAGAATCTCCTGCAGGGTTGAGGGAACAGACTACCCCCAGCCAAAACATGCAACAGGCAGCGTATACACCATACCTGCCTGTTTTATTTATAGACCTTTGTTGAACACACAAGGGTTCACAAAATCCACACAGTTTCTCCACCCTTGATAACACACACTTCCTATAATCGTTGAAAATCAACAACTATACAGGTTCGATGAAAGGAATTCTATGGAAAACGATGATAAGCCATTCGGTCAAATTCTAAGCCGCCGGGATGCTCTAAAAGTATTGGGAATCGGAAGCGCCGCCTTTCTGGCGGCGTGCGCTGCGCCGGAAGGGACAGCTACTCTTGTCCCCACGCGGGCATCCACACCGGTCGCCTCGACACAGGTATCGTCAACGGCTAGCACGGTGCTCGATTGTGTGGTGCGGCCTGAGCTCACGATTGGACCGTATTTTGTGGATGAACAGCTCGAGCGCTCAGACATCCGCACTGACTCCTCCGATAATACCGTCAAGGAAGGGGTCCCTCTCACCTTGACTATCAACGTTGCCAGCGTTTCCAATAACAGTTGTACTCCCATCGAGGGAGCCCAAGTAGATGTCTGGCATTGTGACGCCCAGGGAGAGTATTCCGGTGTTTCCGGTCCGGGATCAGATACCACCGGCCAGGATTTTCTGCGCGGGTATCAACGCACCGATGCAAATGGCGCCGTCCAGTTTCAGACGATCTACCCGGGCTGGTACTCAGGCAGAGCGGTCCACATTCACTTTACAATCCGCACCCAGGGTGCTGACGGCGGGGACTATCAGTTCACCTCACAATTTTTCTTCGACGATACTCTGACGGATCAAGTCCATGCGCTGGAACCCTATGCGAGCAAGGGTCAACGCGATACGCGCAACTCGAACGATAATATCTTTTCGGCCGGCGGGGATCAATTGTTGCTGAATCTGCAGGGCGACACGACCAGCGGCTTTACAGGATCGATGAGTATTGGCCTGGACTTGGCTGACGCCGAGACGGGCGCCTCAGACATCAATAGCGGTGGTCCGGGCGGAGCTCCCCCGCCTTAAAAAGGAGTTGAAAGTCTCCAGACTTTCGCAACTGGCGTCCAAAGTCTGCAGACTTTGGACGCCAGTTCCTTCCTTCGAGTAAAATCTCCCGTATGGAGCGAGAGAATATCGATGCGCTGAAAAAAGACCGGGCCGGTCGGTCGCAACTCCGATACAGACTAAAAAATGCAAACGTGTATGTATCCAGGGGAGGCTATCACTTCACCGACTACCTGGACCCGGTGCAGGATATTTCGCCGGAGATCGCTGGCTCCCGCTTAACGAAGGAAGAGTCCTCCTATATCGAGACTCAGCTTCAGGCGAACTCACAACGGTTTCGTCACCAGGTGGATGTGCTCAGGAAGCATCTTTCACTTCAGAGGGCGAAAGTGCTGGATATTGGTTGCGGAGGCGGCCTGTTCCTGTCACTACTGAAGCGCGAGGGCGCAGAGCCAATCGGCATCGAATTGAGTGACAGCCGCGCCTACTACGCATCCACGACACACAATTTGGAAATTCATAAGCGTCCAATCGAAAGCGACTTCTGGCAGAGGGGATACAAGGATCATTTTGACGCGGTGACAGTATGGGACGTGATCGAACATGTCAATTATCCATTCCAGACGCTGCAGTCTGCGGTGAATGTGTTGAAAACAGGCGGATGGCTTCTGATCGACACCCCATGCCGGGACAGTTTTTATCACCAGGCTGGCGCGCTGACCTATCGTCTTTCGGGCGGCAGGTTTCCCACGTTCTTGAATGCGATGTACTCCTCTCATGTTTTCGGTCATAAGCAAATTTTCTCCACTACTGAAATGAAAGAACTCTTCACGTCATGTGGTCTAAAGGTTGTCGAGCTGCAGAAATTCCATGAACTCTCGTTTCCATACGAATTCTACTTAAGAAAATTGCTCCGCTCGGAAACCCTCGTGAAATTATCCCTGCCGTTGGTCCAAGCGTTCTTCCGGCTCTTCAAGATCCGCAATAAGATGCTGGTGATCGGGAGAAAAATGTAGCTCTTCGCTGACCGAAGGGGGCGCAGGCTGCCCTGCGGAGCGAACCGATAAGCAAGTGCCCTCGAAGCGGCCGCTGTCTAACTGTTGTTGATAGGCATTCCCATCTGCGCGAATAACCAGGAGAGAAGCAACTTTATGAATAATAATGGATATATCCCCCAACGTGCGATGAGCATTTATGCGCATCCAGACGACCAGGAGTTCAGTATCGGCGGGACGCTTGCCAAATGGGCGCGTTCCGGTAGTGAGATCATTTCGGTGGTTATCACCAGTGGCGACTCCGGCTCAAACGACCCGGCGAAGGATGGCAGCCATAAACAGGAACTGGCGGAACTGCGCGAGAAAGAACAGCTCTCTGCGAACGCCGTCCTCGGGGTCAAGGAGACGGTCTTCCTGCGCTATCCGGATGGTGAACTGGAACCGACAATCGCGCTGCGAAAAGACCTGACCCGTCTGATCCGCAAATACAAGCCGGATGTTGTGCTGGCGGGCAACCCGGAAGCCTGGTTCTACGGCGATGAATACCTCAACCACCCCGATCATCGCGCCGCGGCGCGGGCGGCATGCGAAGCGGTCTTCCCCTCAGCCGGGAGCCGGCTCATGTTCGCGGACCTGCTGACAGAGGGGTATGAACCGCATGATGTCAAGCGGCTCTACATCCACGGCACGGACAAGGTCAACACCTGGGTGGACATCACCGAAACCCTCGACCTCAAAGTTCAGGCGCTGCAGCAGCACGCCAGCCAGGTGGACCCGAACGAGGTGGAAAAATGGATGCGCGAATGGGCGGAGGAGGAAGCCAAGGATCAGGACATGAAATACGCCGAGGCGTATAAAGTGATGCTCCTGAAACGGGATGAAGAGATCGAAGAGGGCGAAGAGGAAAAAGCCGGTACCTAACAAAAGCAGAATCCTGCGAAAGCTGTCCGTCGGGGGCTCGCAGGGTTCTGCTTTAGAAAACCAGATGCCCGATCAGTGCGGAGACGAACGTCAAAGTGATGTTATCCACATCCTTGAACGGCAGTGACTCGACCAGCATCGCTCCGAACGCAATCCATGTGACCGGCAGAAGGAATAGAGTAACCGGGCCATTAAATGCTCCGACCCACATATAGACACCAAAGATGAACATGGTCAACAGCCAGCCGCCCACGAATACGCTCAGCGATCCAGCCAGACTCTTTTCGGGCGACCAGGGCAATTTCATCGACTTAACGCGGCGGCCGACAATATCGGCGATCCCATCCCCGCCGCACATCATCATCAACGCCGGGATGCCCACCAGCGAATCCCTCCAGTAGAGCAGCGTCACCGCGACGAAGACAATCCCGTAAAAGAGGGGACCGCGCAGGATCTCACGCCGGTCGCCCGTGCGTGACATCGCTTTGACAGCCGCATCATCCTTGATAACTCCCGTCCCAACCAACGCGAATTGAGCTGTGATCAACAGTGGAACCAGCGCCGCCAGCCAGCGGGAAATGGAGAGGTCTTGGTACATCAGCCAGCATAAGACAAAGATCGGTCCTGTGCCGATGTGAATGAACTTGCGGCTCAACTTGCTCTCGATCCAGCCGCGATGGGCGATAAAGTCCATGAAGCGCAGGAAGAATATGGCTATGGCAAAAGTGAAGAGCGTGGCGAGGTAGGGGTTCATGTATTTCCTAATGTTTATCCAGGATCATGCTACGATCGGTACGGGCCATCTAGATTCAGGGCTGGTTCCATTCCCAATATCCGAACCTGCATCCTGTTCCTTTGACAGCTAGTGCACCCACATAACCAGGGCCAGGCTTTAGGTCCAGTAATGCCAGAGAGAGCGCTCTTGAGGTTCATCTCCGGGAAGCAACACCATAGGTGGTTGCCATGGAGCAAAGGAAACTTCGAAACTGTCCAAAGGCAGGGCCAAACCTTTCCCGTGAGCCTTGATGTACGCTTCCTTACGGGTCCAGCAGTTATAGAAAGCTTCCAGCTTCTTTTCGGTCGGTATCGTACTCAAAATGTCCACCTCGTTGGCCGAAAAAAAACGTTTCGCTATATCTTCGTACTCAAAGTCGGAACGAATGCGTTCAACATCGATGCCAATCTCCATATTCCGGGTAACGGCATACAGCGCCATACTACCAGAATGGGAGAGATTAAAATTAAGCAGATAGGAACTGAATTCAGGGGCCAAAAAGGGCTTGCCATATGGATTGTAATAAAAACGCAGATGGCCAGGGTAAATGGTTACGTAACGACTCAGAATGGATCTGAGTGTTCCTCGTGCTGCGATGAAGCGCTGCCGGTCTTTCTCAAAGAAAAAACGATTCGCTCTGTCTAACTCGTCATCTGTCAGGATACCGCTGAGCCGTTGCACTTGGGATGGTGGTAGCTCAAGTTGTGCTCGCCATACGTGAACCTCATTATCGGCTACCATCAGATCTTTGGGTGCCGGAGACCACAAGTGATTGCGTGTTTCCATAGTGTTTATCCAGCGAACCGTGAGTAATTACCTCATCAGGTTGGGTTAGACAAGCCGAGAGTTTTTCAGCCAGGACCTGCACCTGGGGTGGACGTAACACGTTCATATGATGGCCAGGAATTTGGTGCAGGTCAACACCGCCCGCGGCGATGTCACCCCAGCCCCAGGTTGAGGCTTGATCTGCGGTTCGAAACAAGGTCACCTGGCCCGAGTACCTTTGGGGCCGGTAGCGACTGTCGGCCCGGACATTTGCCTGGAAGACCCGGAGGAGGCGCTTGACCTCTGACGTTTTGAAATTCGGCAACTTTGTCTCCCCACGCAGCTGCCCTGACCGCAAATGAAGATACTCAGAGATATAGGGCCAGAGATGAGGCAACATGCTGGTTAAGAACACTCTGGATCCATGCCAGAACGTCGCGAAGCTGGTTGAATAGACGCGCGTATCGATGATGGCTAACAAGGCTACTGACTCCCCTCCTTTTTGTAACTGCTGGGCCATTTCCAGGGCGAGTGTCCCCCCAAAGGACCAGCCGGCCAGCTGATACGGTCCTTCCGGTTGAACCTGATGGATGGCTGCGAGATAGTGCTCGGCCATGGCCTCGACCTGATTTAAGGGTGAAGCCTCGCCAGCAATCCCTATTGATTGTAGACCGTAGACAGGTTGATCGGGTCCCAAATGTAGAGCCAATTCCTGATAGGGGAAAATCAGGCCGGCCAGTGGATGAACCAGGAAGAGGGGGCGGCGACTCCCTTCGGGCTGAAGGGTAATCAAGTGAGGGGGGAGTTGGAAGGAGACTGGGGATGGTGAGCTGTTTACTGCTGCGTGGTTCCTGACTGAGAGATTTGATTGTTCCTTGCCTGTTTGAATGTGGTCAATGAAATCAGCAACAGCAGTCAGGGTCGGCCTTTCCAATAGACGTCGCAGCGACAAATCAACCTTGAAGGTGTCGCGGATGCGGGCGACAAGCCGGGTAGCCAGCAAGGAATGACCGCCCAACTCAAAGAAATTGTCGTACCGTCCGACTTGTTCCAGGCCAAACACCTCGCCCCAAAGCCTGGCGAGAATCTCCTCGGTTGGGGTTTGTGGGGAAGCAAGTTCCCTGTCTGGCACCAGGTCCGAACGATCTGGCTCGGACAATTTTCTGCGATCCAGCTTGCCGTTGTCGGTCAGGGGGAACTCATCCAGGAGAACAAAGGCGTCTGGTACCATGTAATCCGGCAACTTTTCCCGGAGATAGGCTTGTATTTGGGGGATTAATTCAGCCGCCAGGTTCTTTTGAACAGGCGTATTCCCATACCCTGATCGCTCTGTCCCAGGGCTGCGTCTGGTAAATTGGGCGGGTTGAGATGAGCGGCTGAACACAAGCTCATATTCACCATCACGCATCACATTGAGCCAACTCACTTCCACCTGCGATCCACGACTCAGGGCCAACTGCCTCAATTGGTTCAGAGAAATTCCAGCCTCCCGCTGTTGCCGCAACCTTTGTCGATAGTCTGCCACGGTTGCCGTCGGGTCGGCTTGCCTCAGCCACGCCTCGGCGTCTCGCTCGGCCTGGAGACGGCGGTTTGGGACGTGACGTAGGCCGAAGGGCATGTCGCTTTCCAACAGACTCTCAATGGCACTCAGATTTGGTTCCAGCTTACGCCAATCATGCCAGACGATCTCACTTTGCAAGACCACGGGGCGACCCACATGCAAGATGGCATCATACCGAAACTTAGTCAACTCATTTTCCGCCTGACCATATTTGGGCTGGACCTGAACATGACAAATAGTGTCAGCCTGTCCGGCCAATGATAGAAAAAAGTCAGGGGATACTAATAGTTCCTTTTCCTGTGCCTGATGGCGTTGGATCTGCTTTTTCAACTGCTGTACGGTCGTGGTGTCATTGGCCTGATACAGTTGGACGGAGGTGTGAAAGGTTTCCAGCAGATCGTAGAGACGTACATCACCGATAAAGATAGACCCTTCCGGTTTCAAGACCTGAAGTGCGCCAGCAATGACCCGCTCCAGATAGCCGATGTCTGGAAAATATTGGACCACCGAGTTGAGGAGTATTGTATCAAACTGGTTCGCTTCAAAACCGCTAAAATCATCGGCTAATCGTTTGTGCAAGGTCACATGGCCCAAATGATCAAGCTGCTGACACATCTGGCGGGTATGCTTAAGGGCCGTTTCTGAAAAATCAGTCCCGGTGTAAAGCTCACAATGGGGGGCGATCCGGGCTAGCAGTAACCCTGTCCCACACCCAATTTCCAGCACCCGCTGCGGTTTCAAAGACATAATACGAGTAATCGTCTCATCAACCCACTCTCGCATCTCCTCTGCCGGGATTGGCTGCCCGGTATAACTGCTTTTCCAGCCCGCGATATTAAAGGTCAGCGCCTCGGCTTTATCCTGGCTGTATGTTTGGTCGAATAGGGTTTCCCATAGAGTTACATGCGCTTCTTCACTGGTCACATCGACGCTTTGGGAAGTTGGTTTGATATAGGCCACCAGTTGTTTATCACCCGCTGCCCGTTCTTTGAGGGCAACCAGGGACTGTTCCACCGCACTGTGCTGGTTTAAGGCCGCTTCGATCTCGCCCAGCTCAATCCGAAAACCCCGCAGCTTGACTTGATCATCGATCCGACCCAAAAACTCGAGGTTGCCATCCTGTAGCCGGCGGGCTAAATCCCCGGTTTTGTACAGTCGTCCCTGACCAAACGGGCCTGCCCTGAGTTCGTCGAATGGGTTGGGGATAAACCTCTCGGCGGTCTCTTCCGGGCGGTTCAAATAAGCTCTGGCTAATCCTGCTCCGCCGATATATAGATCTCCAAGTACGCCAGTTGACACCGGCTCTAAATGCTGGTTAAGTATGTAAACGGTTGTGTTAGCAATTGCTTTTCCGATGGGAACTGGCTTCTCGGTTACTTCTTTAAGTTGATGCACAGTTGACCATATCGTTGTTTCGGT
>Ga0075429_100000340_pt1 | contig 34005 bp, 31 predicted proteins | sample RhiMetdeltSRZDD3_FD_75295 | JGI IMG/M metagenome (GOLD analysis project Ga0075429, IMG submission 75295) | Populus rhizosphere microbial communities from Tennessee, USA - Rhizosphere MetaG P. deltoides SRZDD3 | ecosystem: Host-associated > Plants > Roots > Rhizosphere > Soil | place: USA...
GAACCAGAACCAGTCGGCGTCCTTCAAGCCTTCCCAATGGTCCATGTGCCCGTGAGTGACGAGGATATGTACCCGCGCCACCGTGCGGAAACGCGACTGGCGGGTGAGGGCGCTGCCCAGCGACGCCAGCCCGCGCCCGGCGTCGAGCACGTAGAGATCCTCACCGACCAGCAGCGAGTAACACGCGGTGAGGTTGCCGATCTTGGAACGGGTGGGGACGAAGTTGCGCGAGCCGCGGCAGCCCCAGATGTCGAAGTGGATGCCGTCTCCGTCGGACCTCCGCCGCAACCGCATCTAGCGTCCTAGAGTACATGAAGACCGGGCCGCTTGTGGCCCGGCGGGGGCCGCGTTACCTTGGTCCGTGATGAGCGCCACCACGCGGGCGGCACGGCCGGTGATGTGGGCGGCGGCGTGTGTCGCGGCGGCGTGCGCGAGCCATGCACCGCCCACGGTCGACCTGCAGCCGGCCCGGGCCGCCGTCGCCTCGGCGCGCGCGGCGGGTGCCGAGTCCCGCGCGGAGGCGGAGCTGCGCGGCGCGGAGACGGCGCTGGCCGAGGCGGAGGAGCTGCTCAAGCGCGGCGATGCGGCCAAGGTCTCGCGGGCGGAGATGCTGGCCGAGATCGCCGTCCTCCAGGCGCGCCTGGCGGCGGCGATGGCGAAGCCGTCCGATGCTTCCATCACCCCCGCGCGCGCCACGAACGCCGCCCGCGATTCCGGGGCGGCGGTGCGGCGCCTCGAGGATCAGGTCACGCTCCTCACGCAGGAGCTGGAGATGGCCGACGGCGAGATCATGCGGAGCCGGGCCAAGGGCATCGACACCAAGGCCGAGGCGTCTTCGGCCATCGCCGAGGCGCGGATCCTGATGGGCCGCACGGGAGACGGGCGCGCGCGCGCGCCGGTGCTCGCGCGCTGCCGGGAGTTGCTCGCGGATGCCGAGACACAGCTCGGCCAGCAGCTCTACGGCGCGGCGCGATGGCAGGCCCTCAAATGCCAGCGGCTGCTCGAGGGAGAACGACGTCCTAGCGACGGGAGGCCCGCGCCCGGCTCGGATCGATGACGCCCACGGCGTCGCGCTCGGCCGGCTCCGCCTTCGCCGCGACCACGACGCGGTTGCGGCCCCGGCCCTTGGCGTCGTAGAGGGCGGCGTCGGCCTGCCTCACGATGTCCTCCGTGGTCGTCCCGTGATCCGGGAAGGTGGCCACGCCGACGGAGGTGGTCACGGGATGATGGCCAGCGCGGCGTCCCGCCGCCTCCACCGCCGCCCGGGCCTTTTCGCCGACCTCGAGCGCCTCCTCCGCCGTACAGGCGGGCAGCAGGACCGCGAGCTCCTCGCCGCCGTAGCGGAACGCGATGTCGCTGCTGCGCACCGCCCCCAGCACGTGCCGCGCGAAGAGGCGCAGCGCCGCGTCGCCCTCGGTGTGTCCGTAGCGGTCGTTGTACTGCTTGAAGTGATCGATATCGAGCAGCAGCAGGCTGAGCGGCGAGTCTTCGCGCTCGCTGCGCTGTACCTCTCGGGCCAGGGTCTCGTAGAAATGCCGGTGGTTGTAGAGGCCGGTGAGGCCGTCGGTGATGGACAACGTCTCCAGCACGCGGTTGGCCGCGCGCAGCTCCTCGTTGGCCTGGGCCAGCTCGCCGTGGCTCTCGCGCACACGCTGCGCCATCACGTTGAAGCTGGCGGTCAGCTCCGCGACCTCGTCGCGACCACTGACGGGCAGCGACACCTCGAGGTCGCCCGCGCTCATCCGCCGCGCGCCCTCCGCCAGCCGCTGGAGCGACTGAGAGAGGCCGCGCGAGGCGATCAGGTTGAGGGCCAGGATCACGAGCAGCACCACCGCGCTGCCCCCGAGGAGGCGCCGGCGGGCCTGGGCGAGGGGGCGATAGGCGACCGAAGCGGCCGACGTCGCGACCACCCGGCCGGCCATCGGCCCGCGCAGGGGGCTCGCCGCGTACAGCACGCGGCCGGCGCCCGGCAGCGACGCCTCCGCGGCGGAGGTCTCCGGCGACGAGCCAAGGCGGATGGGGAAGCCGCGCTCGCCGGCGTCGTCGACGATCTGCCCGCGCTCGGCCAGGAGGTTGCCGTCGGCGTCCGCGAGCCAGAACTGCGGGCCTTCCGCCGGGCTCTGCAGCAGCGGCTCCAGGGCGCGGACATCGATGCGGGCGAAGAGCACGGCGATGCCGCGCCCCGTGCGGCCGGAGATGCCCTGCACCACGAGCAGGCTCGGGCGTCCCAATGCCTTCGACCGCCGCAGCGGCGTGAGCGACGCCGAGCGATCCTGCACGGAGTCGAAGGACCACTCGCCGGGCTCGGGGCCGTCGGCTCGCGTCGAGGCCAGCACGTGGCCCTCGAGGTCGGTGACGAAGAGGGACTCGAAGTCGGGATGGTGCTGGAGGACGGTGGCGAGATACTCGCCCAGCTCCTTGCGCGCTCGCTCCGCACCCTTCGTCCCGCCGAGGACGGCCTCCACGCCTTCATAGACGACGAAGGACAGCGACCAACTGTGCGCCGCCTCGAGGCGCTGGCGGAACCACTCGTCGATCTGCTCGGTCCGCCGCGTCACGGCACTGGCGAGCCCCTCGCGCGCCTTGTCGGCAAGGACGCGCTCGTTCTGGTCGAGCAGATACGCTCCCACCGCGAGCAGCGGCAGCAGGACGCACACGAGGCCGAAGACGAGGAGTTTCGCTCGTAGACCGACGCGGAACCCTGGAACCGGCGCGCTCGACATGCCGCACCAGTATAGACGCTCGATTGAGCGTTCCCTGGATACGTGTGCGTCGCTTCCGTGGGCAGGTCGTCGGCTATTCAGTATACGATTTATTGTTGATCTTAAAACGTTACAGTTTGAGGGCGTCGATGCGGAAGACTTCCATATCTCCCAGGCCCTTCAATGAGATGAGGCCGCGTGATTCCCCGCGGCAGCGACTCGCCACCGCATTCCATGCCGGGCCGCTCACGTTGACCGCTCCCGGCACACCGTTGCTCTCGACGCGGGCCGCGGTGTTCACGGTGTCGCCCCAGAGATCGAAGAGGTACTGCCGATGCCCGACGATCCCTGCCATCACCGGGCCCACGTGGATGCCGCAGCGGACTTCCCAATGCGCCGGCAGCTCGCGGGACGTGCGCACCATGTCGAGGCCGCATCGCACGGCGTTCAGGACCGGGTTCTCCAGAGGGCGGATGGCGCCGGCGGTGGCCATGAACGAATCGCCGATCGTCTTGATCTTCTGCAGCTCGTGTTTGACGGCGAGCTCCTCGAAGGCTTCGATCAGCTGCTGGAGCTGCGCCACCACCTCTTCCGGCTCGCGCTTCGCGCAGTAGGGCGTGAAGCCGACGATGTCGCAGAACATCACCGCCACGTTCTCGTAGCGGCGGGGCTTGACGCTGTTGTTGGCTTTCAGCTCCTCGACGATCTCGTGGGGGAGGATGACGTGCAGCAGCTCGTCCGAGCGCCGTTTGCCCTCCTCGATCTCGCGCAGGTGCGATGCCTCGCGGTCGCGCAGGCGCTTCTTCTCGAGGCAGGCGCCGATGCGGGCGCGCAGCAGGGTGGGGTTGAAGTTCTTCGGGAGGTAGTCTTCCGCGCCCATCTCGATGCAGCGCACCACGCTCTCGATCTCGTCGAGGGCGGAGATCATGATGACGGGCAGGTGGCGCCGCGCGGGATCGGCCTTCAGGCGCTCCAGCACCTGGAAGCCGTTCAGGTCGGGCATCATCACGTCGAGGAGGACGAGGTCGAACTCCTCGGAGGCCAGGCGCTCGAGCCCTTCGCGGCCGGAGGCGGCGGTCTGCACGGTGTGTCCCTGCCGCTCGAGACGGCGCGACAGCATGTCGCGGTTGATCTCGTTGTCGTCGATCACCAGCAGCCGGCCGGTGTCGGTGGAGCGCTCCTCGCCGGGGCGGATCGCGCTCATCACGTCCTCGATCATGGTGGCGGCGGTGTCGCCGTCGAGGCGGACCTGGGTGTCGTCGGTGGTGGCGCCGGCCTGGCGCACGAGGTCCTCCAGCAGGCCGAGGAGGCGCCGCCCCGACGTCAGGATGCGCTCGAGATCGGCGGCGGCCTCCGCGGGTGCGTCCTCCAGCAGCATCTCGCTGTAGCCGATCACGGAGTCGACGGGGGTGCGCAGGCCGTGGCGGATCTTGGCGCCGTAGTCCTGGAGGTCGACGTCGCCGCCCATCCGCTCGATCCGGCCGGCGTCCAGGATCTCGTTGATGAGGGCGAGCAGGGTCTCCCCGGCGGCGTGGATCTTCTGCAGGTCCAGGACGAAGGTGTTATCGCGTCCGGCCGCCGGCGCATCCTCGAGGAGCATCTCGCTGTACCCGAGGATGGCGTTCACGGGCGTGCGCAGCTCGTGGCGCATGTGCGCCAGCAGAGCGGCCTTGGCCCGAACGTCGGTCATGAAGTCTTTTTGCGGAGCAGCGCTTCGATCTTCGCGAGCAGGCGGGGCAGGTCGACGGGCTTGGTGTCGTACTCGTCCGCGCCGGCCTCCAGGGCCTTCTCGCGGTCGCCCGACATGGCGTGGGCGGTCAGGGCGATGATCGGGATGCCCCTGGTCTTGTCGTCCGCCTTCAGGCGGCGCGTGGCCTCCCAGCCGTCGATGACGGGGAGGCTCATGTCCATGAGGATCAGCTCGGGGGCGTCGGCGTACGTCATGTCCACGCCCTGCTGGCCGTCCACGGCAATGGCCACCGTGTAGCCCTTCCGCTCGAGCCGGCGCGACAGCATGTCGCGGTTCATCTCGTTGTCTTCGACGAGGAGTATCTTCGCCATTGGCCGGCCCCTGTTTTCGCCTGTGACGGTGATTGGCGGTTAAGCTGCGAGCGTTCGTCGTGGGCGACGCTCGTCTGCTTCAACCGCCCGTCGATGAGTCTTCTTACGCCGCACGAATTGTAGCTCGAATTATTGGCGAGGTAAGATCAGGGTTCCTTGCCTGCCCAACGATGAGCTACCTACCCGAGAAGATCTCCGCGGCCGCATTCGGTGTGGCGGTGGGCGTGCTCAGCCACATCGGCGGCATGGGCCTGCTCGCCTGGCACAGCGTCGTCGCCACCTTCACCGGCAAGGTGGCGCGGCGCGACATCGTGAACCAGATGTTCAGCGTGGGCGTCCAGAGCATCCCTCTCGTCATCGTCATGGCGGCGCTCTCCGGCATCGTCACCTCGCAGCAGGGCGGCTACCAGCTCACGAGCGCCATCCCGCTGTACGTCCTGGGGAGCGTCGTGACCTCCGGCATCGTGCTGGAGCTGGCGCCCGTCATGACCGCCGTCGGCCTGATCGGCCGCGTGGGCGCCCGCATCACCGCCGAGCTCGGGACGATGAAGGTATCGGAGCAGATCGACGCTCTGTACTCCTGCGGGCGGGATCCGGTGGCGGTCCTGGCCGCGCCGCGCATCATCGCCGGCACCCTGATGACGCCGGTGCTCGTGCTGCTCGCGGACGGCATCGGCGTCTCCGCCGGCATGTTGGCCGCCAACCTCTCCGCCAATCTCGGGCCGGAGAGCTTCATGTACGGCGCCAGCCTGTACTGGCACACCTGGGACATGTTCTACGGCGTGGTGAAGGGGATGACGTTCGGCTTCATCATCCCGCTCATCTCCGTGCACATGGGGCTGCTGACCACCGGCGGGGCCGAGGGGGTGGGCCGCTCCACCACGACCGCCGTCGTCCTGATGATCATCGCCGTCTTCGTCTCGGACGCCATCTTCCCGCCGCTGCTCCTCAACTGACGATGTCCGAGACCATCATCGAGTACCGCGCCGTCCACAAGCGGTTCGACGCTCCCGTCCTCGACGGCGTGAGCCTGTCGGTGGCCAAGGGAGAGATCCTGGCCGTCGTCGGCCCCTCAGGGACGGGCAAGAGCGTCCTGCTGAAGACGACCATCGGCCTCATCATTCCCGACGCCGGCGACGTGCTCGTGGAGGGGGAGTCGGTGGTGCGCGCGCGGCCCGGCGAGCTCCAGAACATCCGGCGCAAGGCCGGCTACGTATTCCAGTACGCGGCCCTCTTCGACTCCATGAACGTCTTCGAGAACGTGTGCATGGGGCTGCCGGAGGACGCGGCCAAGACCCTCGGCAAGAGCGAGGTCGCGCGCCGCGTGCGCCAGGCCGTCGAGAACGTGAACCTCGATCCCGACGCCGTGCTCTCGAAGCTGCCCGCGGAGCTGTCGGGCGGCATGCGCAAACGCGTGGGCCTCGCCCGCGCCATCGTCGGCGAGCCGCGCATACTGCTCTACGACGAGCCCGTCACCGGCCTCGATCCGATCAACACCGCCGCCATCGACCGCCTCATCCTCGAGATCGCCCGCACCACGGGGGTGACGTCGCTGATCGTGACCCACGACATCGAGGGCGTGCTCCTCATCTGCCACCGCATCGCGCTGCTCGAGGGCGGCAAGCTGCGCTTCGTGGGCACGCCGCAGGAGTTCCGCGACAGCGACAACGAGCTGGTGCGCGCCTTCGCCGACCGCTCGGCGGCGGCGGCCGCCGCCGTCAAGATGGTCGAACAACGTTAAGGAGACCCGAATGGCCGAACGTGACGACGACGCCCCCCTTCCCGCCCGCCGCGGCATCGGCCGTGAGGTCTGGGTGGGGCTGTTCGTCCTGGTCGGTTTCACCACCGGCCTCATCCTCCTGTTCTCGCTCACCGACCCCGCCATGTTCCGCGGCCGGTACTTCATCCATACCGCCGTGAAGGACGCGGGCGGCATCCGCAAGAGCGATCCCGTGCGCATGGTGGGTGTCGTCATCGGCCGCGTGCTCAGCTTCAAGCTCGACGCCCAGAGCGAGAACGTGGCCATGCGCCTCGAGATCGAGAGCGAGTACAAGGTCCCCAAGGACTCGTACCTGGAGATCCGCAGCAAGAACTTCTGGGGCGAGATGGTGGCGGAGATCGTCCCCGGCAAGTCGACGGAGTACCTCAAGGACGGAGACTCGCTGCCGGGCAAGCTGGCGGCGGGGATGCTCTCCGGCGCGGGCACCGAGGACATCGCGAAGAAGGCCCAGGAGGCCGTGGACCGGATGAACCGGGTGATGTCCGACCAGACGATCCAGAGCGTGGAGGCCAGCACCGTCGAGCTGCAGGCCCTGCTCAAGGAGCTGAACGGCATCGCCGGCGAGCAGCGCGGCGAGCTGCTCGCCATCAGCAAGAGCCTGCGCAAGTCGGCGGCGGGGATCGAAGGCGCGGCCACGCGGCCGGAGCTGGAGGAGGCGATCAAGAAGACGGACGCCCTCATGACGCGCCTCGACGACGTGAGCCAGTCGCTCGGCCGCTCGTCGCGCTCGCTGGAGACGGTGATGGCCCGTGTCGAGAAGGGCGAAGGCAGCCTCGGCAAGCTCCTCAAGGACGAGGAGCTGTACACGAACCTCAACACCGCCGTCAAGAACCTCGACAAGCTCGTCGTCGACCTGCGCGAGCACCCGCGCCGCTATCTGAAGATGAGCTTGTTCTAGCCGGCGGCGCGTCAGCCCTGGCTGCGCAGCACCTGCTCGAGGTGCCCCATCAGGGTGGCGGGCGCCAGGGGCTTCTGCAGTACGCGCGCGGCCTGCGCCCCCTTCAGCACGTGGCGCGCGATGTCCGAGCCGGTCACCAGGATCACGGGGATGCCGCGGGTGGCCGCGCTGGCCCGCAGCTCGGTCATCACCTCGACGCCGTTCATGCCGCCCAGGCCTACATCCATGATGATGATGTCGGGGAGGACCCGGGCCGCGGCGACGAGGCCGTCTTCGCCGTTCGACGCTTCGGCCACCCGGTGGCCCGCCCAGCGCAGATACGTCGCGTAGCCCTCACGGGTGTCCGCGTGGTCCTCGATGATGAGGACGCTAATGGGTTCGATCGCCGTATCGATTCCTATCGCCAGCGCACACCGGCGGCATCAATACTCTGGGATCGGCGCGGGCGCGTCAAGAGGTTCGTGCGCGCACGGGCGGCGGCGCTACTCGGCGGCGAAGTATCGGGCGCGCTCGAACGCCGCGATCGACACCGCGTCCGCCTTGTCGCCGATGTCGCCGGCCAGGATCAGCAGGTTCACGCCGTAGCGGACGAAGCGCCGGCCGCGGGCGGTGAGGGCGCGCTCGAACTCTTCGGCATCGTGCTCGGTCTCCCAGCGGGTGGCGAGCACGGTCGCGCGGCAGGGGCCGTTCACGTAGTGATGGAAGACGTCCCCCGTGGTACCGGTGGAGGCGGCGTCGATCCAGCGCGTGGGCAGCAGGGCCTCCCCCTGCTCGAGATCGACCTTGGCGCCGGTGAGCACGGAGAGCCCGAGCTCGCCGATCGAGCCCTCCACCCCCTTCGACCAGCCGTGGCCGAGGACGGAGGAGAGATCGGGCAGCGTCAGCCGCTCCCACGCGCGGTCGGGGTTCTGCCAGTACTGGTCGGGATGGAGGATGTGGCGCGTGGATCGCGGCGGGTTCGCGTAGGCCTGGTCGAGGTCGTCCACACGCACGCCGCCGTTCGGTCCCAGCCAGTTGAAGATGTTGCCGCGCAGCAGGAACGTGATGCCGAGTATGTACGGCATCATCAGGCTGCGCTGGGTGAAGGACGGCGCCGTCTTGAGGCGCTGTGCCCGCTCCGCCTTCTCGCGCTCCACCTGCTCGAACGCCGTCGTGTTCTTGTCCCGCTCGCGGGAGAGGTACGCCATCATCACGACCATGGCCGACCCTTCCACGACGGCGGTGATCGCCGTCTGGCGGTCGTCGTCGCCGTTCGCCTTGCCCGCGAACGCCTTGAGGTCGTAGTGCTGGTCTTCGAGGGCGTGGGTCAGCTCGTGGGCCATGACGCCGCGCACGGAATCGGCGGAGACGTGGTCCAGGAGGTAGAAGGTCTTGCTGCCCGGCTCGTAGTAGCCGGCGACGCCCGTCTCCGCGTTGTCGAGATAGCCGGTCAGCAGGTCGGTGCCGCGCGGGATGAGCCCGAGGTGCGCGTAGGCGTAGGTGACGTGGCGGGCCACCTCTTCCTCCCGCGGCTCGATCTTCGACTTGAAGGCATCGCGGGCCTCGCGGCCGCTGATGATCTTCATGGCCACCGGCGTCTTGAACTTGAGGCCGCGGATCTGCTCGACGGAGGCGCTGATCTCCTTGACCAGGGCCTCGGCCTGGGCGGCGGTGAGGCGGGGGCGCAGCGGCGCCGGTGCCAGCGGGCGCGGCGTCACGGTGGTGGCCAGCAGGCAGACGGCGAGGGCGAGTATCACCGGAGCCGCGCCTTCCGCATCCGGCGCATTCTATGTCGGAACGATTCGGCGCCGGCCCTTGTTCCTGCCGGCGAACGTGCTCGTCTGCGAATGGCAATTGGGACAGAGCAGTCTCAGATTCTCGATCCGGTGATCGCGATTGCTTCCGTTGATGTGGTCGAGAACGAGCGACAGCGGACGTTCCCGCCATTCCTTCAGGCCACACTCGGCACAACGTCCCGCGATGAGACCTGCGGCGATCAGCCGACGCTTCAGGTGATAGGTAGAGGTATAGCGGCTGTCGACGACGAGCACCTCCGCCAGCGCCGCTTTCGGCGCCCAATGGTGATGGCCGCCGCGCAGGTACGCCTGTCCAAGCAGGTGTGAATCGTCGATGGCGAGCCGGCGCATGTGCGCGCGGACGCCGGCGTAGTTCGCGCCGGTGGGATTGAGACCCAGCTTCGCCAGCGTTTCGCGCATCGAGCGCGAGTCGTGGACCGCGTCGGCGAGCTGGTCGTCAGTCCATCGTCGATGACGGCCCAAGCTTCTCCCCCAGAGGATGGTGCCGGGGGCGGGACTTGAACCCGCACGGGTGTGAGCCCAAAGGCTTTTGAGGCCTCCGCGTCTGCCGTTTCGCCACCCCGGCGTTTGCCGCGAGCCCTCAGGGCTCCGGCGTGGGAGAGAGGCTCTCAGTCTAACTCAGGACACATCCGCCATGCGCGAGGTATGCTCTCCCGCGCATGTCGCTCTGGGACGAGGTGCGGCGCGACTTCCCGGCCCTCGAGCGGTACACCTACCTCGACACCGCCGCCACCGGCCCCACGCCGCGAGTCGTGCGCGAGGCCGTCGACGGCTTCTATCGCTCCCTCGAAGAGAACGGCCCGCGGGAGTGGGACGCGTGGATCGCCCGCCGCGAGCAGATCCGCGGCAAGGTCGCCGAGCTCATCAACGCCCATGCCGACGAGATCGCGTTCGTCCCCAATACCTCGACGGGGATGAACCTCATCGTCGACCTCATCGGCACCGCCGGCGCCGTGCTTTCGAACGAGATCGAGTTCCCGGCGGTGACGCTGCCGTGGATCCACCGAGGCGTGGCCGTGCACATGCTGCCCGCCGCCGACGGAATCGTGCGCCTCGAGTCGTTCGAGCGCTCACAGGCGCCGCGCGCGGCCACCATCGCCCTCAGCCACGTCCAGTACTCGAACGGCTGCCGGCTCGACATGCCCGCCTTCGGCATGATCAAGGCGGGCCGCTATCTCGTGGTGAGCGGCAGCCAGAGCGTGGGCGCGTTTCCCGTCGAGGCCCACGCGTGGGGTATCGACGCGATGGCCTGCGCGGGGCACAAGTGGCTGTGCGCCGGTTTCGGCGCCGGCTTCGTCTACATCTCGCGGGCGATCCTCGAGAAGTTCCCGCCGCGCGCGGTCGGATGGATGAGCGTGCAGGACCCGTTCGCCTTCGACAACCGCCGCCTGGAGCTGCAGAAGGGCAACGCCCGCACCGAGCTCGGCTGTCCCGCGCTGGCCGGCATCTTCGCGCTGGGCGCCGCCGTCGACTACCTGCTGCGAGTGGGTCGCGAGGCGGTCGCCAACCGCATCCTCGAGCTCAACATGTATCTGACCTCGCGCCTCGCCCACGCGGGGTTCGAGGTGCTGTCGCCCTCCGATCCGCATCGCTCCGGCCAGACGCTCTGTGGCCTGCCGGAGCCGCCGCGCGCGGCCGCATTTCTTCGCGAGCGCGGCGTGCTCGTGACGCCGAAGTCCGAAGGCGTGCGCATCTCCACGCACTTCTTCAACAACGAAGAAGATATCGACCGCTGCGTGGGCGCCCTGATCGCCTACCGCGAGCATCTCGAGTAGCTTCCGTCCACGTTCACGTACACCGGCGTGGACATAACTTCTGCGTATCGTTGGGGCCGCGGTCGGCATGGAACTTGCTCTCTCCACTCCCCGGCGGGCGCGTGTGGCGCCTGCTTTTGGACTTAGGCTCGAGGTGAGGAACATGCTGCGGACACTGCTTGTAAGAACTGCCATTGCCGCGACTGTCGCCGCTTTCGCCGCGTTCGGTGTGGCACCGGTGCTGGCGGAGACGATCGAGGGTGAGATCACGCACGTCGAGCTCCACGACACGCCGCGACACGTCAAGGTACGGACCGGTGGGGACGAGGTGCAGGTCACCATCTCCAACCGGACGAACGTCAGCTTCGAAGCCGCCTACCGCGGCTATTTCTCCGAGGAGCTGAGCAGCTTGAAGCCGGGCATGCGCGCCCGCGTCACCTACAACACCCCCGATCAGCCGGCGCAGCGCATCGCCGTGCTCTCGGTGCCGGGGGACCAGCACGCCGCGGCCGTCCGTGCGTTCGAGAAGGGCCGGGGCGCGGACAACATCGACGGGACCGAGATGAAGGTGCGTCTCACCCAGGTCAACCGCTCGCGCGGCTCTTTCCGTGCGGACTTCCAGGGTGTGGAGAAGACGTTCTACACGGAGGACGCGCGCCTGCTGTCGGGTTACACGAACGGTGAGATGGTCATCCTCAAGGTGCGCGCCGACGATCGCTCGGCCGTGACCGACATCCGTTCAGCGTCCCTCGTGGGCCGCGTGGTCGAGGTCGATAGGACCTCGGGTCGCGTTCACGTGGTCGTGAACGGCCGGGAGGAGACGTACAAGATCGACCGCATCAAGGGCCTGCGTCTCGACGAAGGCGACCGCATTCGCTTCACCGTGGAAGAGCGTCCGAACGGCGAGCGCGTGATCACGGACCTCAAGCAGGTCGGAGTCGAGAAGGACCTCGGCAAGACCGGCGGCGTCGAGAAGGCGAATTAAGAGACTACTTCGGGAATCAACGCGTAACTGACCTCTCGTGCGGATGCGCGATAGCCACGGGGGTGGCGTCTTTTCAGCGTAAAAGCGGTTGCCTGCTTCGGAAGCCATGTTAAAATACGACTTCTGGGAAGCACCCGTGACGCCACCCCCCGTCCCCGCCCGTCCGCAGGTCGTTCCACAAGCAGAAAGAGAGGTCCCGCTTGGATTTCCAGGTCGGTGAGAAGGTCATCTATCCCAACCATGGCATCGGCATCGTAGAGAGCATCCAGACCCGACCCACTCCGACGGGGAAGATCAGTCTTTATAAGCTCCGAATTCTCTCCAACGACTCTCGCGTGTGGGTCCCGCAGCAGAACGCCGACGGCGTCGGCCTGCGCCCCGTCATCAGCATGCGCGACGTCAAGAAGATCTTCTCCCTCCTGAGCGATGGCCAGATCGAGCAGCACTCCAATTGGAAGGGCCGCTTCAAGGAGAACTCGGACAAGATGCGCACCGGCAGCATCCACGAGGTCGCCCTCGTCCTGAAGGGACTGACCTTCCTGAGCCGGAAGAAGAGCCTGTCTTTCCGCGAGAAGCGCATGCTGGATCGCGCGAAGTTCCTGATCGTCAGCGAGATCGCCGAGGTCGAGGGAAAGCCTATTCCCGCGATCGAAGAGCGGGTCGACAAGGCGCTGAGCAAGGCTGCGACGCTGGAGCCGAAGCCCCTGCGCCAGAAGCCCGTCGGAGCCGTGCGCGCCCGCCGCGCCGACGCCTGAGCACCTCCTTCGAACCTGACGGCCGGGGCTCCGCCCCGGCCGTTTTCTTTTATGTCCCTTGGGCTCCTTGACTTCGGGGTACCCCCGGGCTACACTCGGCCTGCGTTCGAGGAGTCAATGACGAAGGCCGACCTGATCAGCATCGTCGCCGACCGACTCAAAATCACGCAGGTTCAGTCCAGCATCATCGTGGAAGCGGCGCTCCGCAGCGTCGTGAACGCGTTGAGGAACGGCGAAGAGGTCGAGATCCGGGGGTTCGGGAGCTTCCGCTTCCGCAACCGGGCGCCGCGCAAAGGACGCAACCCCAAGACCGGCGAGAAGGTCGACGTTCCGCCGAAGAAGATCCCTTACTTCAAGATGGGCAAGGAGCTGAAGGCGCTCCTGAACGGCAGCATGCCGGAGGACGCCGAGACCACCCCCGCTCCCACTCCCACGGGCTCCCCCGAGTCGTAAAGTGAAGGTCGGGCGAATCCCCGCCGAAGGGAGCCTCGCCGACTTCGACTTTCCCGATCTGATCGAGGCCGTCTACGAGTCCCAGTGGACCGGCCGCGCCACCGTCACCCACATGGGCGTCGGCAAGAGCGTCATCGTCCAGTCCGGCCGGATGGTGTTCGCCTCGTCGACCAGCCGCGACGACCGCCTGGGCGAGCTGCTCCTGCGCCAGGGCAAGATCACGCTGCACCAGTACGTCGAGGCGGGGAAGCTGATGGAGGGCAACAAACGCCTCGGCACCATCCTCGTGGAGCGCGGCGCCATCGCCCCCAAGGAGCTCGTCAACGGCGTCATCGAGCAGACGCGGGAGATCATCTTCGGCATCTTCCAGTGGACGGAGGGCCGCTATCGGCTGGAGCAGACCGCGGCCGATTCGGAGGCGATCACCCTCAAGATCAGCATGCCCGAGCTGATCCTGGAAGGGGTACGCCGCATCGAGCAGTGGAGCCGCATCGAGCGCGGCATCGGCGGGCTCACCGCCCGCTACGTCGCCACCCCGCGCGCGGCCGAACGGCTGCCCCAGATCGCGATGTCGACGGAAAAGGCCGCCCTCGTCACGGGATTGGCGGCGGCCAAGGTCATCCAGCAGATTTGCCAGGAGTCGTCGCTGTCGCACTTCGAGGTCTGCCGCACGCTGTGGGCATTCCGCGTCATGGGTCTCATCCGGCGCGTCGACCTCCCGCCGCCGCCGCTACCGGCTCCGGTGGAGGATGCCGACGAAGGCCTGGGCTCCGTCCTCGAGGGACTCGGCTCGGTATTCACCAATAAACAGCAGGAGTAGGGATGTCGGATGACAACGAGAAGCGCCGCACTCCCCGCATCCAGCCGTACGTAGCCCCGTGCCGTGTCCTCGATCGGACGCGGCGTGTCGCCGGCTATGTGATGGACCTGAGCCCGCGCGGCGCGCGCATCTCCGTCGAGAGCGACCCGCCGACCTCGGGCACGACCGTCATCGTCGAGGTGCGCTTCGCCCGCACGTCGCCGCACTCCCTCCTGCCCGGTCAGGTGCGATGGATCCGCGGGCCGGAGGGCCCGAAGTCCGTCTTCACGTTCGGGATGACCTTCGAGGGACTGACGGCCGAACAGCATCAGGTGCTGAACGCGGTGGTGGAGGAGTTCCGGCGCCGCGCCGAAGAGCTGTCCTGATCTACAATAGGGTCGTCCCGCCGGGGGGCAGGAGAGAGTGGACGAGGATCAGGCATCTCGCCGGCAAGAGTGGAAGGAAGGTCCCGACGCCGCTTCGGCCAGCCACGAGTGGCTCGCGCTGAACGACGACGATCTTCTCTTCCGCATCGCGTCCCTGCCGCCCGAGCACTCCGTCGACGAGATACTGCTCGTCGTCATCCGCAGCAACCGGCACTTCTTCGTCCGGCAGGAAGCCGCCAAACGGGTGCGCAACGTCTCGTTGCTCCACGACCACCGCGACGACCGCCACGTGGGGCAGATCCTCGTGCGCGGCCTCAATCGGCGTGAAGACATCGACTACCTGAAGCGGCTGGTGACGGAGAGCCGCCACCTGGACGTGCGCAAGGCCGCCCAGGTGCAGCTCAACCTCATCGCCAAGAACACCAAGGCGTAGAGCTCGGCGGGGCCTCGGGATCACCGGGGGCGCTTCCCGCCGACAGGCCGAGCCGCACCCCGATCACGATGCGGCGCCGCGCCTCCGGGCTCAGCAGGCGCACGTCGTTGCGCCGCTCGGCCGCCACGAAGGCCTCGAACGACCGCCGCTCGCGGACCAGGCGGACGCCGGCCTCCACCTTGGCGTCGAAGAAGCCCGTGCGTGGGAACAGCGGGGTGGAGACCGTCTTCATCGCCCGCACGTCGGCGCCGAGGAAGGCCCCGCCCCAGTGGCGGCGGACCAGGTCGTGCTCGGTGGCGGCGCGGGCCTCCCATCGGTAGCCGACGTTCGAGACATGCAGCATGCGACCCGCGGAGGCGCGCCAGCGCGAGCGCACGCGGCCCGGACCGGGCAGGTCGAAGCGGCCCTGCCCTCCGATCATGACGACGTTCCAGTCGATGGGCGGATCCTTCGGCCGATCCACGGCGTGGCGCGAGACGTGGTGGATGAAGGCCGACGCTTCTCCCCATGGCATCGGCCGGCGCAGGCCGAGCTCGAGGTGGTAGTTGGACTGGTTCGCCTCGAACAACCGCCGCTCGTTGCCGAGGACGGTCTCGACGTCGCCCTCGAGGTAAAGGGTCGCGTCGCGAAAGCGCGCCAGCCCGATGCCGGCCCCGATCCAGCCGTCCCAGTAGATGTCGGCCTCCGCCGGCGCATAACGTGCGGCGGTCAGGCGCAGCGAGGTGTCGGTGAGGAACTGCGCCGGCTGCGCGTGGAGGGGGGCGCCCAGCGCGGCGAGAACGGCGGCGGCCTTGAGGGCGCGGGACATCCGTGAAGCCGCCGTCATCTTATCAGGTAGGATTCGCGGACATGCTGCGGCCGGGGGAAGTGATCGGGGTGCCGTACGGAGTGCCCGATCCTTCGACCGGCGACGTCGTCCTCTTTCGCTGGCTGCTGCTGGCGCTGCTGCTCGCGTGCACGGCGGCGCTGGCCCGCGGCCGGCGCGTCGCCGCCGTGGTCGCCGGCGTTCTCTTCGGCCTCGCCGCCGTGACCTTCTGGATCCTCGCCCTCGGGCGGCCCTACGGCGCCCTCATCGATCCCGACATCACCCGGCGCGCCGCCGAGCATGCCGTGATCGCCGAAGCGGGCCGCGCGGACGAAGGTTTCGTGACCGGCGAGCCGCGTGTCGAGTCGTGGACCGACAGCGTCACCACGCGGCTGTCGCGGGAGGTCCTGCTGCTGGCGCCGACGTGGCTGCCGGTGATGGTGCTGCCGCTGACCGCGCTCGCGTTGTCGCGGTTCGCGCGCGGCGAGGACGCGGCGTTGGCGGCCCTGTTGTGGACGCTGTTCTCGACCGGCGATCTCGATACCGTCCGCGGCACCGCCTTCGTCCCCGGCCTGTGGGCGCGGCCGGCGGCGGCGCTGCAGTTCACGATCGCGCTGGTCCTCCTCGGACTGGCGTCCCGCGCCGTGAAGAACCCACGGGCGGGGCTGGCCCTCGGAGTGTTGGCCTCGTCGATCTGGATCGCGCTCGCTCCCGCCGGGAGCGGCGTCGATCCGATCGGCGCCCTCCTCATGCTCACGCTCGATCAGGGCGTCTGGTTCCTCCTCGCCGGTTGGACCCTGTGGACGGCCCGCGGCGGACCGGCGCTGCCGCTCGTGGCCACGGGTGCGCTGCTGGCGGGCGCCGGTGCCGTCGGGCTCGGAGTGGACGCCTGGGCGGCCCAGGCCTTCTATCGCGCGGGCCTGCTCGTGGCCGCGATCCCGGCGGGACGGGCGCTCGCACAGTCGCTCGCCACCTGGGTCCCGTCCGCCGGCCCGGTTCTCCTCGGGCTGGGGGCGGCCACGTCCACGCTGGCGTGGTGGGACCCGCCGCGCTGGGACCTCGTCGCCCGGCAGAGCCTGGAGCCGCTGTCCGACGCGGTCGCGGAGCCCATCGAATGGCTCCGGCGCGAGACCGCGCCCGGTGCCGTCGTCCTGGCGGCCCCCAACTACGCGCCGGCGGTGGCGATCCTGGGCGGACGGCGCGTCTTGCGCGCCCCCACCCTGCTCACGCCCGCCGACGACGACCGCCGCGTGCGCCTGGAGCGGGCCGTGCTCACGGGGAGGACGCCGCCGTCACCGGCGCTGCTCGAACGCTACGGCTTGCGCTACGTCCTGGCCGCCCCCGGCGACTTCCAGGAGCTGGGAGTCGGGGCCCCCCACGAGCTGGCCGAGCGCCCCCACCTGAAGCTCCGCCATGTCAGCCCGGAGGGGTTCAGAGTCTACGAGATCGTGCAATACAATTAGCGGCTCAATGCTCGAAGGACGTCACGTCCGGGTCGTGGTGCCCGCGTATAACGAAGAGCGGCTGATCGAGCGCGTGGTCGAGACCATGCCGCAGATCGTCGACCAGATCATCGTGGTCGACGACTGCTCGAAAGACAAGACGGCGGAGATCCTCGCGTGTCTCAAGACACGCATGGGCGATCGCCTGCGCGTGGTGAGCCACAAGGCGAACTCCGGGGTCGGCGCCGCCATCGTCACCGGCTACAAGGCCGCGCTCCAGGATGCCGTCGCCAACGACCTCGTGGCGGTGATGGCCGGCGACGCGCAGATGGACCCCGAGGAGCTGCCGAAGCTGCTCATGCCCCTCGTCAAGGACACCGCCGACTACACGAAGGGCAACCGCTTGTTCACCGGCCAGGCGTGGAGGATCATCCCGCGCCACCGTTATCTCGGGAACGCCGTGCTGTCGCTCCTCACCAAGATCGCTTCCGGTTACTGGCACGTCGCCGACAGCCAGTCGGGCTATACGGCGGTGACCACCGAGACGCTGCGCGTGCTCCAGCTCGACCGGCTGTACCCGCGCTACGGGTTCCCCAACCACCTGCTGGTGGAGCTCAACAACTACGACTTCCGCGTGCGCGACGTGCCCATCCGGCCGATCTACAACATCGGCGAGGTCTCGGGCATTCGCCTGCCCAAGGTCATCCCCACGCTGAGCTGGCTGCTCGTCAAGTGCTATTTCTGGCGGATGAAGGAGAAGTACATCATCCGCGACTTCCACCCGCTCGTGTTCTTCCTGGTGATGGGGCTGCTGCTCACGGGCGGCGGCTTCCTGCTCGGCCTCTACATCCTCTACCTGCGCGTGACCACCGGCGCCATCGCCCCCACCGTGGCGATCTTCGACGCCTTCTGCCTGATCTCGGGGATGCAGATGCTGTTCTTCGCCATGTGGATGGACATGGAGCACAACAAGGGGCTCAAGTAGATGGTCTCGACCAAGATCGGGGTGGGCCTCGCCGGCTGCGGCTACTGGGGGAAGAACCTCGCGCGGAACCTCTATCAGATGGGGAACCTCGTGGCCGTCGCCGATACGGACTCGAAGGTGCTTCAGGGCGTGAAGGAGAACCACCGCGGCGTGCGCACGTACCGCGCGTACGAGAAGATGCTGGCCGACGCCACCGTGAAGGCGGTGTGCCTCGCCTCTCCCGCGGCGCAGCACTACGTGATGGCCAAGGCGGCCCTGGCCGCGGGCAAGGACGTCTTCGTGGAGAAGCCGCTGGCCCTCAAGGTGCCCGAGGCGCAGGAGCTCGTCGACCTCGCCGCCAAGAAGAAGCGCGTGCTGATGGTCGGCCACATCCTCGAGTACCACCCGGCGGTGCGCAAGCTGAAGGAGTTCGTCGACTCCGGCGAGCTGGGCGACGTGCACTACGTGTATTCGAACCGGGTGAACCTCGGCAAGATCCGCCACGAGGAGAACATCCTCTGGAGCTTCGCCCCCCACGACATCTCGGTGATCCTGCTGCTCGTGGGCGCGCTCCCGGAGTGGGCCTCGACGGCCGGGCAGCACTACCTGCAGCACGAGATCGCCGACGTGACGATGACGTGCCTCGCCTTCCCCGGCAAGCCGCGTGCGCACATCTTCGTGAGCTGGCTGCATCCTTTCAAGGAGCAGAAGCTCGTCGTCATCGGGAGCAAGAAGATGGCCGTCTTCGACGACGTGGTGAAAGACGGCAAGCTCAAGATCTACGACAAGGGCGTCGACTGGAAGGACGGCCGCCCGGTGATCCGCCAGACGGCGGAGTCGACCCTGTTCTTCCCCGACATGGAGCCGCTGCGCGAGGAGCTGGCCCACTTCGTCGACTGCGTGAAGACGCGCAAGACGCCGCGTACGGACGGCGCGAACGGCGTGCGGGTGCTGAAGGTGCTCGATGCCTGCCAGCGCTCGATCGAGTCCGGCGGCCAGCCGGTGAGGCTATAGCCATGTCTGACAAGCCCTACTTCGTCCACGAGAGCAGCTACGTCGACGAGCCGTGCGCGATCGGCGACGGCACGAAGATCTGGCACTTCACCCACGTGATGAAGGACGCCGTGATCGGACGGAACTGCAACATCGGCCAGAACGTGCTCGTGTCCTCCGGCGTGAAGATCGGCGAGAACTGCAAGATCCAGAACAACGTCAGCCTCTACACCGGGGTCGTGCTCGAGGATCACGTGTTCTGCGGCCCCTCGATGGTGTTCACGAACGTCGTGAACCCGCGCTCCGAGGTCAACCGCAAGAACGAGTACAAGCCGACGCTGGTCAAGCGCGGAGCCAGTCTGGGCGCGAACTGCACGATCGTCTGCGGCACCACCATCGGCGCCTATGCTTTCGTGGCCGCCGGCTCGGTGGTCACCCGCGACGTGGCCGACTTCGCCCTCGTCATGGGCTCGCCCGCGCGGCGCACGGGCTGGATGTGCCGCTGCGGTCTCAAGCTCACGGTGGACGGCGCGGAAGGCCGTTGCGCCGAATGCGGCACGCGCTACACGATGCACGAGGGCCGGCTGAGCCTGGCCTAGATGTGCGGCATCGCCGGCGTCGTCGCCGCACCGGGGGCGCGGCCGTCGCCTGAGGCCCTCACCGCGATGGGGCAGTGCATCGCCCATCGCGGCCCCGACGACGCCACCGTGCGCATCGTCGGGCGCGCCGGCCTGACGTTCCGGCGATTGTCCATCATCGACGTGGCCGGCGGCGCCCAGCCGATCTCGAACGAGGACGACACCGTCCACGTCATCCTGAACGGCGAGATCTACAACTACCCGGAGCTGCGCCGCGAGCTGGAGTCGCGCGGGCATCATTTCAAGACGAAGTCCGACGTCGAGGTCGTGGTGCACGGCTACGAGGTCTGGGGCGACGACGTTGCCAAGCGCCTGCGCGGGATGTTCGCGTTCGCGATCTGGGACCAGAAGCGCGAGCGGCTGGTCCTCGGCCGAGATCGCCTCGGCAAGAAGCCGCTCGTGTACCGCCAGGCGGCCGGGGCGATCCACTTCGCCAGCGAGCTCTCCGCCCTGGTGGCCGACCCGGCCGTCTCGCGAACGCCGGACCTGGCCGCGATCCACCACTACCTCACGTACCAATACGTGCCCGCGCCGCTCACCGGCTTCGAAGGCCTCCGCAAGCTCCCGCCCGCGCACCTGCTCGTCTTCGAGAGCGGCCGCGTCGCGCTCCAGAAGTACTGGACGCTCTCGTTCGCCCCCGGGCCGGTGATGTCCGAGGCCGACGCCGCCGCCGAGCTGCGGCGCCTGCTGCGCGACGCCGTGCAGGTTCGCCTGATGAGCGAAGTCCCGCTGGGGGCCTTCCTGTCCGGCGGCCTCGACTCCAGCGCGGTGGTGGCGCTGATGTCGGAGTTCGGACGGGTGAAGACGTTCTCGATCGGCTTCGAGGAAGAGAAGTGGAGCGAGGTCCGCTACGCGCGTCAGGTGGCCGAGCGGTACGGGACCGACCATCACGAGTTCGTCGTGAGGCCGAAGGCGGCGGACGTCCTGCCCGAGCTCGTCGAGCACTACGGAGAGCCGTACGCGGATTCGTCCGCGCTGCCGACGTATTACCTCTCGCGGCTCACCCGCGAGCACGTGACGGTGGCGCTGAACGGCGACGGAGGCGACGAGCTCTTCGCCGGCTACGACCGCTACAAGCTGCTCTCGCTCTTCGAGACGGCGGCCCGGCTGCCGCCGGCGCGTTCGCTGGCGGCCGCCCTCGACCACACCGGCGGCCGTCTCTGGCCCACGCGCGCGCGCCGCTTGCTGCGTGCCGTCTCGTCGTCGCCGGAGGAGAGCTACGCGCGGACGGTCTCGTACTTCTCACCGGAACAGAAGCACGCCGTCTACTCGGATGTCATGCGGGAGCAGGTGGGCGGCCTCGACTCCTACCAGCTCCTGTACGACCGTTTCGCGGAGTGCGATGCCCCCGACCTGCTGGGCCGCACGCTCTACGTAGACACGATGACGTACCTGCCCGGCGACCTGCTCGTGAAGGTCGACATCGCGACCATGGCCGTCGCTCTCGAAGGCCGCTCGCCGTTCCTCGACCACCCGCTCGTCGAATTCGCGGCGCGGCTGCCCTCGAGCCTCAAGCTGCGCGCATCGGGAGGCAAACACGTCTTGCGGCAGGCGGTGCAGGATCTGCTGCCGCCCGAGATCCTGTCGCGCCGCAAACAGGGATTCGGCGTGCCGATTGCGGCATGGTTCCGGGGGGAGCTCAAGGAGATGGCGGCCGACGTGCTCTTCGCCCCTGCCGCACGGCAGCGCCCGTTCTTCCGCGCGGAGGCGGTGCGCCGGATGTGGGACGACCACCAGGACGGCCGTGCGGATCTCTCGCCTCAGCTCTGGGCGCTGCTCATGCTCGAGCTGTGGTGCCGGCGATTCCTGGGCTGACGAGAACGGCGGGGCGCACCGCCGAGAGGAGGCGGCCGACGGCTCGATTGCGTCCGGTGCGCTTGGCCTCGTAGAGGGCTCCGTCGGCGGCGCTCACGAGGGCGCTCGGCTCGCGCACGTCCATGCCGGCGGCGGCGCCCGCGCTGACGGTCAGGGCCAGCGAGGTGGTACCGGCCTCGAAGGGCCGTGCCGCCACCGCCTCCACCAGGCGCCGCGCGGCTTCGAGAGCTCCGGCCAGGGTCGTGTGCGGGAGCAGGGCCGCGAACTCCTCCCCGCCGTAGCGATAGACGGTTTCGTGCGTCCGGAAGTTCTGGATGGCCCGCCGCGCGAACTCACGCAGGACGGCGTCGCCCGCCGGATGCCCGTGGGTGTCGTTCACCGCCTTGAAGTGATCGAGATCGAACAGGACCAGCGAGACCGGATAACGGAACCGGCGGGCGCGGGCGATCTCCGTGCGCAGTGCCTCATCGAAGGCGCGCCGGTTGGCCGCTCCCGTCAGCGCGTCCGTCCGGCTGACTCGTTCCAGCTCGCGCACGAGCCTCTCGTTGGCCTCCCGCAGCCGCTTCTTCTCCACGGCACGGCCCACGGTGAAGAGGACCTCGTCGGGGCTGGCCGGCGGCTTGGTCAGGAAGTCGTGGGCGCCCAGCCGCAGCGCGCGGACCGCGCTCGACATGTCCCGCGCCGGGCCGCCGGTGAGGATGATGACCTCGGTGAGGAGGCCGCGCTTCTTGATCGTTTCGAGGACGTCGAACCCGCCGACTTTCGGCATCTGCAGGTCGGTGATGACAACGTCGAACGGCCGCTGGGCCAGCCGTTCGAGGGCGGCCGCGCCGTCGCCGGATTCTTCGACCGCGTAGCCGCCGCGGCGCAGGTAGTCGCCGACGATGCGCCGGACGACGACCGAGTCGTCCACGACCAGGACCGAAGGGGCTTCTGTGGCGGCAACCGCGAGCTTCATATCTATCTCCTCGTCGCGCTCCACTAGAGCAACGGCGATGCCATTTGATTCCAATGGGTTTACGGCTTTTTCGCCCAATGTTCCCGGGCCCGGCTCCCGAGAGAGGGAAGGATGCCCGCTACAGGTTTTGGCTGGGCCGACAGGGGCTTTTCGCTTACACTAATGCCTTCTCAAGACCAGGGCGCGGACCGGGGAGCTTTCCGGGGCGGCGTGACTCTTCTCATTAGCCGCGCAGGCGTCCGCGCGTTTGGCGACAATGCAAGCTTCTGTCGAGCAGGGCCCCGGCGTGGAACCGCCGGCCTCCGTAACCGACGTGTTGATCGTGGAGGACGACAGCAGCGCGCGTCGTCCGCTGGCTGTCCTTCTCACCGGTGAGGGCCTGCGCGTCCGCGAGGCGGGGACTTTTTCCGAAGGCGTGGCCGCGCTCCGCGACCGCGTACCGCAGGTGCTCATCACGGACATCGCGCTGCCGGGAGGCTCCGGCTACGACCTCGTGCGCACCCTGCGCGGACTGCCGGGCGGTGACGAGGTGGCGGCCCTGGTGGTGAGCGGCCGCCGCGGCTTCCTCGACAAGGTGGAAGCCGCGCGCTGCGGAGCCGACGGCTACTTCGAGAAGCCGCTCGACTGGGGCGCGCTCTGGCGGCGCCTGCAGCAGCTTCGCGAGCGGCGCACGCAGGAGCCGGCCACGATCCTGTGTGTGGAAGACGACCCGTCGCAGGCGCGCTACCTGCGAGCGGTGCTCGAGTCCGCCGGGTATACGGTGTCTCTCTGCAACGATCCGAACGAGTTCGAGTCGGCCCTCGTGTCGTCGCGCCCGGCCCTGATCGTCATGGACGTCCATCTTCCGCGGGTCAGCGGGTTCGATCTCGTGCGATATCTGCGACAGGACGAGCGGCACGCCATGCTGCCCGTGCTCTTCCTGACCGTCGCCCCCGCCACCGCGCGCATGGATGCGGAACGGGCGGGAGGCGACGAGGTCCTGCAGAAGCCGGTGTCTCCCGGGCTGCTGCTGGCGGCGGTGCGAGGGCGCATCGCGCGGTCCCGCACCCTCAAGGACATGCTCGACCAGGACGGCCTCACGCGCCTGCTCACCCACACCGCCTTTCTCGAGCGCTCGCGGGCGATGCACGCCCGTCCCACGACGGCGGCGGGACGTCGCCCGGTGTGGGTGATGATCGACATCGATCGCTTCAAGTCCATCAACGACGCCCACGGCCATCCGGTGGGGGACAGGGTGCTCGTGGCCCTGGCCTCGTTCCTCAAGCGCCGGCTGCGGCAGGTCGATGTCATCGGGCGCTACGGCGGCGAGGAGTTCGCGCTGCTCCTGGAAAACGTCGACGAAGGCGACGCCGTACGTCTCGTGTCGCGACTGCTCGAGGAGTTCAGCCGCGTCGAGCACGCGGGCGTGGACCGCTCGATCTTCTCCGCGACGTTCAGCGCCGGCGTGGCCGGGCTCCGCGACGGAATGACCCTCGAAGACTGGCGGCAGGCCGCCGACAGCGCGCTCTACGAGGCCAAACGCGCCGGCCGAAACCGCGTGCTCGCGGCCGTTTAGCCGAACCCCTCTCCGGACTAACCCCCTGGGGTTACGTGGGTTGGCCCCGATCGATGCTTGTGGCCAACTGCTTTACCCCGCACACTCACTCCAACAGTCCTGCCACAGAAAACAGGGAGAGGGAGGAGTCCATGAAGCGCTTCGCTTGCCGAGCGATCATGCTCGGAACGCTGGTCGCATTGAGTGCCGCTCCGTCGAACGCCGCGGTGACAGTCTCGGCGGACGGGCCGGGCGACACCTACGAGCTGCTCGACGCCCGCGGGTTCGGCACCGAGTTGCCGGACTGCGGACACCCCGTTCGCCATATCCGCGAGGTTTTCGACAGCACGCTGAACCGGAACGTATTCGCCATGGACATCCACCTCAACCTCGACGACGACCGCTGCAACGGGTCGACCGACCGGCAGCGCAATGAGGTCAAGACGGCCCCCGGCAGCGCGAACCAGAGCCTCTTCCAGTGCGGCAACGGCCAGACCTGCTACTACCGCTGGAAGTTCAAGCTCGACGCCGGCTTCAGGCCGGGCTCCAGCTTCTTCCATATCCACCAGATCAAGGCGGCCAGCGGCGGTGACGAAGGATCGCCCATCTGGACGATCACCGCACGCGCCGGCAGCCCCGAGCTGATTCAGCTCATCTTCACGGCGCCGTCGGGCGGATCGGGCAGCGGGACCAAGGCCACGGCCAACCTTTCGGGTTTCAAGGGAGTTTGGGTCGAGGCGCTCGTCACCCACAAGGCGGCGGACTCCGGCTTCATCAATACCGTGATCAAGAGGGTCAGCGACGGGGCCACGCTGCTCTCCTACAACAGCGGCACCCTAGATACCTGGCGCAGCAGCAACACCTACAACCGCGGCAAGTGGGGCCTGTATCGCAGCTTGAACAGCTCGAACCTGCGGGACGAGACCATGTTGATCAACGACTGGTGCGTGTCCGAAACCAGCGCCGCCGACTGCCCCAGCGGTGTGGGCGGCGGCGGCGGCACGCCCACGCCGACCCCCGTGCCCACGGCCACGCCGCAGCCGACCGCCACACCGACGCCGCGTCCCGGCGTGCCGACGCCCACGCCGACGGCGACGCCGACACCGGGCTCGACGCCGACGCCCGGCGGCCTGAGCGGCTACTACCGGTTGACGCCGCGGCACAGCGGGAAGGCGATCGTCGTGCAGAGCGCGTCGACAGCCGACAATGCCGCCATCATCCAGTACACCTACGGTGGCACGAATACCAACGACGAGTGGGAAATCGTGTCGATCGGCAGCGGGTACTTCCGCGTGATGAACCGCAACAGCGGCAAGGCGCTCGCCGTCTCCGGTGGCTCCACCGCAAGCAGCACGCCGCTCGTGCAGCGCACGTACGGCGGATCGACCACCGATGACGAGTGGCAGATCAACAACCTCGGCACCGGCTACTACAGCTTCGTCAATCGGAACAGCGGGAAGGCGATGGACGTGAAGTCCGGCAGCACCGCGGACAACGCCGTCGTACAGCAGTCCACCTGGTCCGGCGTGAACCAGCAGCAGTACCAGCTCGTCTCGATTCCGTAGACGCTCGGGGTCAGGTCTGGCGTTTGTTGTCTACGGCGCCGTAGACAGCAAACAACAGACCTGACCCCATTACTTTTTCGGCGCGAAGCCGAGGACGTTCGGGATCGGCCAGAAGCGGTCGTTGTCGTCGAGCTCGCGGAAGCCCGTCTCGAAGCTGCCCATCTTCGAGACGATCTCCTTGCCGTCCACGGCGACGTAGAGCGAGGCCTCGGGTCCGCCCTCGACGTACATCAGGCCCTCGAGGTCGAGCGGCAGCGCGCGCAGGATGTCGATGAAGTCGTGGGTCGAGTACGGCGAGCGGCAGTGGATGAAGAGCACACGGCCCGTCGCATCGATCCCGACCGCAGCCGTGCTCCATTTCCGAGGCTGCTGCGACCAGGTGTTGCCGCCTTTGCAGTCCAGCATGCGGATGTTCTGGACGAGGAGGCGGTAGCGACTCTCGAAGTCCGCCGGCTTCGGGCAGGTGCGGTCGACGATCGCGACCGGCGGCAGCGACGCGTGGGTGGGATCGGCGGCGAAGACGGCGTTGTCCTTCGTCCACCGCCCGTTGTTCTCCTTGCCGTCCGCCTTCATGTAGGCCACGGACGTCCGGTGGTCCGTCTGGTACATGCTGGCGTTGATCACACCGAGGACGCCGTATTTCTTCGCCCACTCGGGCGCGGTCAGCGTGTGGTCGAGGCCGAGGAGCTTCGCCGACAACAGGCGGATCTCGTGTACGGCGGGGTCGATGCGCACCACCGTGACCTTCGAGTCGCCGATCTCCGAGCGCGGCCGGGCCTCGAGCTCGGCGATCTCCACGCCCCGGGCCGGCATGGTCCAAGCCGCCGGTGCGGCCGGGGCGAGCCAGAGCGCGATCGCCAGCACGCTCACGTCAGATCCAGGTGGACTTGTGGTCCGTGCCGTCGAAGGAGAGGAGCAAGGCGCGGTCGTCGGCGATGGTCTCGATGTGCACCGGGCGATGCCAGAGCCGCTGAAGGTTCTTGAGCGTGTCGCGGCCCTTCTCCTGATCGAGGGGAATGCCCTCGAAGCGGTGCTTCAGGTACAGCTCGCCGCGATTCGAGTAGTTGGACTCCACCACGTGGATGATCGGCTGGCCGGCGTTGGTGAGGGAGAAGAGCAGTCGCTGTTTCACCTTCCGCCAATCGCGGTCGACGATGACGTGCTGGCCGCTGCGGGTGTCGTAGCCGTAGACGAACAGCTTCAGCCGCTCGCAGAAGTCCTCGTCCATGAAGGCGTCGATGAACATGACGTCGTTGTAGATCTTCCGCACCTCGAAGATCTTCTGCCGCCCCATGCCCAGCTTGCGGTCCCAGCGCTTGCGGACCTCGACGTCGTCGCACTCCTCCCACTCTTTGCCGAAGCGGCCCTTGTTCCAGCGGTTCTCGATCTCCCGGAACAGCTCGATGCCGATCTTGTAGGGGTTGAGCCTTCCCGGCTGCATGGCGAGGGTGCCCGCGTGGGAATCGGCGAAGTCGATGACCTCGGCGTCCGTGAGGGCCCGCTGCGTCATGATCGTCGAATGCCAGTAGGAGTTGTGATTGACGAAGCCGCCGGCCGCATAACGGTGGGTGTCCGCCACCGAGATGTCGTAGACGTCGGCGCGGCCGGTCTCCACCGCGACCACCTCGTCCTCCCAGGGCTGCGGAGCGCCCGCCTCCGGGGCGGCGAGATAAGCGGCCAGCGCGTCACGCTTGCGCGTGGTGCCGAATCCCACCTCGCGCGCGAAGGCGGCGGCGCTGGCCCCGGAGATACGGACTTGCCCCCCGTCCGCGAGCGCCACCCGTCCGCTGATTACGCCGAGGTTGAGGAGCAGGATCTGCGTCTGCTCGGCCAGACGCGCGCTCGTCGTGGTGAGGACGACGCCGCTGGCGTCCGTCTCCGCCTCGCCGTCGAAGAGCGCGCGGAGGAAGGCCGCCGCCACCGCCGCCGGTGAGCGCCGCACGGCGTCGGGAAGGGCCCTTTCCGAGGAACCCGCGGCGTGAGACACGCCGAGGCCGAAGAGCAGCAGGTCGGTCAACGGCTCGGAGGCGAGGGTCACACGCCACGCCGTGCTGTCGTGGCGGATGAGCGCGGGCACGCCGAAGAGGGCCGTTCCGATCCGCGCGAACGACACCGCCGCGTCGTGGTCCGCACAGGCGACGCCCTGGCGGTGATGAGCGCGGCTCACGTACCCGCTGCCCACGAGGTAGCCGAGGAACGCGCCGAGCTCCGGCGTCACGCGATCGGGCACGCGGATGACCGGTCGCCGATGGGCCTCGACGGTGCGCCCGGCATCGCCCTCCTGCGCGGCGAGGGCGGTGGCGGCCGCCCCCACGAGGCCGTGGGCGGGGGCGCGGCGCACGACCGGGGCCCACTCGAGCCGGGCCTCTTCCGCAGGCCACAGACCCTGTCCGCCCGAGACACGGAGGCGATCGCCGGCGGCGAGGGCGTCGAGGCGTTTCCAGGTCGCTCCGTCGGCGAGGAGCACGCGGTGGTTGTTCGATCCGGTCAGGCTCAGGCCGAGGGCCGTTCGTACGGTGACCGCCGCGTGGTCGCGGATCACGTGACGGTCGTAGACCGCGCGGGAGCCGGCGCCGTCGCACACGAGCGCGTCCTGGCGCGATTCCACGAGCTCGCGCATGGTCACGAGGCCGCGGTCGGTGAACACCAGGGTGTCGGCGTGGACGCAGGCCCATCCTTCGTTGAGGATCTTCGTCATCGCCTGCGGCGCGAAGTAATACGCCTCCTCGCGCACGATCGACAGGATGTCCCGCTCCCAGTTCTCGAGCGGCGCGTGGTCGATCAGGAACTGCAACACGTCACGCTGCGGCTCGGCCGGGAGCTTGCGTTTGCGTTTGGCGCGCTCGGCGATCTTGGCCTTCTGGGCCTCGATGAACTCCGGCGGGTTGATGTACGACTCCATGTAGCCCTTGCTGCGCAGGCGCGGCACCCGCTGCGCCTCCTCCGGCTCCGGTTCCGGGGCACGCCAGTCGCGGCGTTCCTGGCGCTCGATGAAGTCGGCGTGGGGGTCGATGAGGTTCTCGAGGGAGAGGCACGCGTCCACGAAGCCTTCGACGTTCTCGAGGCCGAACCTGTCGATGTACGAGCGCACGCGGGTGGCGTGGTTCGCCATCTCGTCGATCATCCGGCGGTTCGTCTTGCTGAACCACAGGTTGTTCTTGAAGAAGTCGGCGTGGCCGAAGACGTGGGCCATGACGAGCTTCTGCTCGGTGGTCCCGTTCGACTTCATGAGGTACGCGTAGACGGGGTTGTTGTTGATGACGAGCTCGTAGATCTTCGACAGCCCGTACGAGTAGCTCTTGCTGAGCTCCTCGTACTCCATCCCGAACCGCCAGTGCGGGTAGCGGGTGGGGAAGCCGCCGTAGGACGCGACCTCGTTCAACTGGTCGTAGTCGAGCACCTCGAACTCGACGTCGTAGAAGTCGAGCCCGTACTCCCGGGCATGTGCCTCGATCTCGTGCCGCGCCTTCTCGATCTCGCCGGGGAGTCTCATCGGGGATTCACCGCGAAAGGAACGGCGCCACAGAGGCACAGAGACACAGAGGACGACTGGGAGATGGGGTCCGCGGCAGACGAGGGGCGTCGACGACGTCGCGCGGACGGCCGGCAGACGGGACGAATCGAAACGGCTATCTGGGCGGCGTGAGGTCGCTCGTAGGGGGGCCTCGACGAGGTGCATCTGGTTGAGGCGTTCACCTCGTCGTGGAGCGGAGTGCGCCCTGACAGATCTTCATTTTGAAGACGGGGCGCACGGAGCGTCCCCCCGAGAGCGACCTCGCGCGCCCAGGTGTGGTTTCGATTCGTCTTCGGAAGACGGAAGGTCACAGGCCTTTGCCCAGGAACCGCTTGATGGCGTCGTAGATCTCGTCCTTGTCGCGGATCTCGCTGGTGATGATCTTCTCCTCCCCGGGAAACGCGTCCTCGATGTCGGTCTTGAACCGCCCGCCCCCGTAGGAGGAGCGCACCTGCCCGAAGCAGAAGAGGTTCAGCTTGGGGATCATGTCCTTGCGCAGCATGTCCATGCACAGCGACGTGTCGCGGGCATCGCCGTTTTCGCCGTCGGAGAAATGGAAGATGTAGATGTTCCACGACTCGGACGGGTACCGCGTGTCGACGACCTGGTTGATGACCTCGTAGGCCGTCGAGATCTTCGTGCCGCCGCTCTCCCGCAGGTGGTAGAACGTGTGCTCGTCGACCTCCTTGGCGAAGGCCTCGTGCACCACGTACACCTTCTCCAGGCTCTTGTACTGGCTCCGCAGCCAGGTGTCGATCCAGAAGGCGGTGATGCGGACGATCTCCTTCTGCTGGTCGCCCATGCTGCCCGAGACGTCCATGCAGAAGACGACCACCGCGTTCGACTCCGGCACCTCGCGCATGTGCCAGGAGCGGTAGCGGCGGTCCTCGCGCACGGGGATGATGCGCGGGTTCAAGGGGTCGTAGACACCCAGGGCCATCTGGCGCTTGAGGGCCTCGCGGAACGTCCGCTTGAAGTGGCGCAGGCTCTCCGGGCCCACGCGGCGGATGTTCGAGTAGCGAACCTTCTCGAGCGGGATCGTGCGGCGTCCCTTGGGCTGGATGCGAGGGAGCTCGAGCTCCTCGCCGAGGATGGCGGCCAGCTCGTCGAGGCCGACTTCGACCTCGAGGATGTGCTCGCCGGGCTCGAGCCCGGCCTCGCCGCCGATGGGATCGCCCTGATCACCCTCGCCCTGCCCGACGCCGCCCGCTTCCTTCCAGCCGAAGCGGAACTTGGGGATCTCGATCTGCGGGAGCGGGATCGAGACGATGTGTTTCCCCTGGCGGCCGATCAGCTCGCCCTGGGTGAGGTACTTGCGGAAGTCCTTCTTGACCACCCCACGGACGATCTGTTTGAACCTCTTGACGTCCCGATCTATCCGATGAAGGACCATGGGTCAGTTACCGCCGCCCATAACCACAAAGACACAAAGAGCACAAAGGTTCACAAAGAAGAGGGAGGTCAGGGAGAGTCGCGGTGCGTTTCCCATGTTCTTCTTCTGTTCTTTGTGCGTTCTTTGTGTCCTTTGTGTCTTTGTGGTTGACGTTTCCGTTTCGTTATTTCTGCTTGGAATCGCCGCGGGCGAAGATCGAGGCCACGAAGTTCAAGATGTCCACCGCGCAGATGTCGCAATAGCCGTACTGCTTGATCAGTCGGCCCTTGACGATGTCGATCTTCTCCTGGGTGTCGCGGTCGACGACGGACGAGACGAGGCTCGTGAGCTTTATCGAATCCTTCTGGTCCTCGAAGAGCTTGAGCTCGAGGGCCTTCTGCAGCCGCTCGTTGGTCTTGTAGTCGAACTGCTTGCCTTCGAGGGCGAGCGCCGCGATGTAGTTCATGATCTCGCGCCGGAAGTCGTCCTTGCGGCTCTCGGAGATGTCGATCTTCTCTTCGATGGAGCGCATCAGCCGCTCGTCGGGATCGTCCTCCTGGCCGGTGAACTTGTTGCGGACCTTCTCGTGGAACGTGTAGGCCTTGATGTTGTCCACGTAGTTGCCGCACAGCCGGGCGATGGCCTCCTCGTCGGCGGAGATGGCCTTCTGCACTTCGTTCTTGACGACGTCCTCGTACTCCTGCTTCACCATGGCCAGCAGCTCGCGGTAGCGCTTGCGCACCTCCTCGCGGGTGATGAGGCTGTGGTGGTGGAGCCCTGATTCCAGCTCGTTCAGGACCATGAACGGGTTCACGCAGGCGCCGGTGTCGTCGCGCACGAGGGCGTTCGAGATCTTGTCCTGGATGTAGCGCGGGCTGATCCCGTCCATGCCCTCGCGCGGGGCCTCCTCGTGGAACTCCTTGACGTTGTCCTCGGTGAAGCCGGGCAGGGTCTTCCCGCCGTACAGCTTCAGCTTCTGGATGAGGGTGATCTGCGCCTTCTTCGGCTCCTCGAGGCGCGTGAGCACCGCCCACATGGCCGCCATCTCCACGGTGTGCGGGGCCACGTGTTTGCCGGTGATCTGCCGGTTCGAGAAGTCGCGCCGGTAGATCTTCACCTCTTCCTGCCACACGCTGTTGTACGGCACGTCGATCTTCACCGTGCGGTCGCGGAAGGCCTCCATGAGCTCGTTGTTCTGGAGCTTGCGGTACTCCGGCTCGTTGGTGTGGCCGAGGATGACCTCGTCGATATCCGTCTGCGGGAACTTCTTCGGCTTGATCTTGTGCTCCTGCGACGCCCCCAGCAGGTCGTACAGGAAGGCGACGTCGAGCTTCAGGATCTCGATGAACTCGATGAGACCGCGGTTGGCGATGTTGAGCTCGCCGTCGAAGTTGAAGGCGCGCGGGTCGGAGTCGGTGCCGTATTCGGCGATCTTGCGGTAGTTCAGGTCGCCCGTCAGCTCCGTCGAGTCCTGGTTCTTCTCGTCCTTGGGCTGGAAGGTGCCGATGCCGATGCGGTCCTTCTCGGACAGGATCAGCCGGCGCACCACCACGTGCCGCGTCACCCGGTCCCAGAGGCCGTCGTAGGAGGCCATCAGGTCCTGGTAGGTCTTGCGGCAGTACGGGCACAGGTTGCCGGTCGGATGGATCCGGTATTCCTTCGGGCCGACGCGCTTGTTGAGCTCGGCGTAGACGGCGTCGTGGCTCTCGAGAGGGACCAAGTGCAGCGGCTCCTCGTGCATCGGGCACCACTGCACGGAGTCGATGCCCTCGGCGTTCAAGTCGAGCTTCCAACCGAACGAGTACAGCGCGCCGTCCTTCTGGTTCGAGTAGCTCTCGAGGCCCTTCTTCAAGAGCCGCGCGATCGTCGACTTCGACGAGCCGACCGGACCGTGGAGCAGCAGGATCCGCTTCTCCGTGCCGTAGCCGAAGGCCGCCGACTTGATGTTGTTGACGAGGCGCATGAGGGGGGCGTCGAGGCCGAACACCGCGTCGCGGCCGTTGTCGAGCGGGTCGTCGAAAAGGCGATAGTGGACGTGTTTCTCGTGGTGGCGCGTGTACTCGGTGACGCCATGGGCAAGGATCATGTCGTACAGCCGCTGGTAGGCATTGCGCGCCAGCTTCGGCGTCGACATCACGAGGGCGACGTAGTCCTCGAGGGTTCCTGTCCAGTGCCGCTCCCTGTAGGACTCGATGTCCTGGCGCTGCTTGATGAGCGCAAGAAGGGCGTTCGGGCTGGTGGCCATGTGATCCCCCTTGGGGCCCGCAAGTCGTTCGGGTTTCAAGATGTTCCTGCCTGAGCGGCTTCCCCAAGTCGAGGGTACGGGATTTCCTCCAAGCTGACAAGAGCGCCGGCGCCGGAAGGTGAGCGCGTTCACGCATGGTGTGCGCTAACATCTCTGTAATGTGGTGGGCGGTGTTTCTCGCGGCGCCGGTCGTCCTCTCGGGGACGTTCCCCGCGGACGTGCCCTCGGGCCGCGCGATCGAGAGCTGGGAACGGGTCGCCGGCCGGGGCGACTACAAGGGCACCCACGTCGCCTACGAGCTCTTCGTCGATCCGCGGCGCCTCGCTCTCTTCACCCTCACGCGTTATCGCATCCATTTCGTCGGCAAGGAGCACGCCGAGGACGAGATCCTCATCTGGAACGCCCAGCCCGGCATGCGTCCGGTCGTCCCGGTGCGGTGCTTCGTTCGGGTAGCGCGGCGCCGTCCGGGTCTCGCCGACGCGTTCGGCTGGGATGTGGTGCCGCCGGAAACGGGGCCGTACAAGCAGGCCATGTACAAGGCGATGGAGGTGTACGCGCTGGAAAGCGGGCAGAGGCGCCAGGCCAACGCTGGGGCGAAGTAGGGGTTCGGCTGTGGTAGCCTCGGCGCGATGCGCCACGCACTGCTCACCTTCCTGACGTTCGTCCTCCTCGCGCTGCGTTCCGCCGCCGCGCCTGCGCCCATCCCCGCCGCCGACCCGGCCTACACCGCGCTGCGCGCGATGAAGCCCGAGAAAGACGGCCTCGGCGCCCAGAACCTCGTCCTCACGCGCGACGTCATCCGCCTGCAGTTCGAGGCGGGCCGCTTCCACCTCCTCGCGCCCGTGTCGGGACGCACGGTCGGCGCGGTGTTCATCGGCAAGGGGAGCTGGGAGCTGACGCCAGCCTCCGAGATGGAGCGCGCGCACCTGTCGCGCGTCACCGAGGACAAGGCGCTGACCAAGCTCACCGATACGTTCGAGCGGGTGGTCCTGTTGTTCACCGATGACACCGCCGCCGAGATCCGCAAGGCGGGCACGGCGGCCCCGACCGCGGACGCCGACCCGGCGAAGGTCTTCGACGGCTACGTCGGCATGCAGAAGAAGATGCTGCATGCGAACCTCCATCTGCGGCTGCTGTCCGATGTGCTCTCCGGGACGCCCCCCGCTGACGGGATGTTCATGGCGTTCGTCGACGGGAAAAAGCGGCCGGGAGGCCTCCTGGCCGTGGATCCCCGCGGCATCGAGACGCTGGGTCTCGGTGGAAACCTCGGGGGCGAGGCGGTCACGTACTTCGCCCTCGGCGGCGACAACCCGGGCTTCTGGTACCTGAGCCATCGCCAGGCCGACGTGGCGGCCGGG
>Ga0075429_100000342_pt1 | contig 33999 bp, 31 predicted proteins | sample RhiMetdeltSRZDD3_FD_75295 | JGI IMG/M metagenome (GOLD analysis project Ga0075429, IMG submission 75295) | Populus rhizosphere microbial communities from Tennessee, USA - Rhizosphere MetaG P. deltoides SRZDD3 | ecosystem: Host-associated > Plants > Roots > Rhizosphere > Soil | place: USA...
ACGCTCGGCGTCGTCGGCGAATCCGGCTCCGGCAAGACGACCGTCGGCCTGCTGCTGATGCGCCTGGTGGAGGCCAGCGCCGGCAGCGTGCAGTTCAGCGGACGCAACCTGCTCGCGCTGTCCGAGCGCGAGATGATGGCGTTCCGCAAGCGCATCCAGCTGATCTTCCAGAACCCGTACGCGAGCCTCAATCCGCGCTTCAGCGTCGGGCGCATCCTGATCGAGCCGATGAAGATCCACGGCATCGGCGCGAGCGAGGACGACCGGTTCGCCAGGGCCGTCGAGTTGCTGCGGCGCGTCGGGCTGCCGCGCGAGTCGATCTTCCGCTACCCGCACGAGTTTTCGGGCGGGCAGCGCCAGCGCATCGCGATCGCCCGCTGCCTGACGATGCAGCCCGAGATCATCATCTGCGACGAGGCGGTGTCGGCGCTCGACGTCTCCGTGCAGGCGACCGTGCTCAACCTGCTGCTCGACCTGCAGGACGAGTTCGGCCTGACCTACCTGTTCATCTCGCACGACCTCGCGGTGGTGAAGTACATGGCGGACGAGATGCTGGTGATGAACGACGGCGCGGTCGTCGAAGCGGGCGACGCCGAGGCGATCTACGCCGCGCCGTCGCACCCGTACACGAGGAAGCTGCTGGCCGCGATCCCGCGCGGCTACGCCGCGCGCGCGCCGGCGCAGTAATTCTCGTTCACTTGCGCTGCGAGCGCAGCCAGGCGAGCTTCGCCGCGTAGAGATTCTGCTCCTCGCGGTTGGTGCTCATTTCCATCGCGGTCGCGAGATGCTCCCGGGCCTCGCGCGCCTCGCCGAGACCGAGGTAGGCGACTGCAAGCCCGAAGTGTGCCTCGTGATAGTAGGCGTTGCGCCGCAGCTCCCGATGGAAATAATCGCGCGCAACCTTGTAGTCCTTGGCCCTCAGCGCCGTCATGCCCAGGTCGTAGTGGTAGAACGGCGGCTGCGCCTCGATCGTCTTCAGCCGCTCCCGGAGCGCCACGGATTCGCTCTCCCGGCCCTGCCGTTTCAGGACTCCCACCAGGTTCGCCATCGCCGAGACATTTTCCGCCTCGACCGCCAGCAGGTAGCGGAAGACGCGCTCGGCGTGCGCCAGGTCGCCGTGCTGCGAGTAGACGACGCCGAGCGTATTGACGCCCTCGAGGAAGCGCGGGTCCTGCATCACCGCGCCGCGCGCCCACCAGTACGCCTCGTCGAGCGACCCGGCGCGCATCGTCTCGGCCGCCCGGTTGTTCATGTACATCGCGACCACGGTGTGCTCCTGGATCTCGTGCGAGCGTTGCCGCCGCAGCTCGGCGCTGGGCATGAAGTCGATGATGACGCCCTTGACCCCGCGGTAGACCGAGTGATCGTTCGACTGGTAGGCCCCGAGGATGATGTTGATGTGGCCGTTCGAGAACAGGGTGTCGCCGCTGCGGGTCCAGACCGGATCGGTGAGCACGCGGTGGAACGAGACCGTCAAGCCCAGCTCGCGCGCCAGCGCCGCCGTCATCACGGTCAGCGACAGGCAGTTGCCGGCGCGCGCGTCGAACGCTTCTGCGGCCGTCCGCGTGACGATCGAGTCGTACTCGAGCTTCAGGTGGGCGTTGCTCTCGAGCGCCGTGACGAGGCCGCGCAGCTTGCCCCGTCCACGAAGCTCGCCCGCGATGTCGACCGCGAGGTAGCGGCGCATCGCATCGCTCAGCGTGAGCACTTGCGGGTCTGCGGGAACCGGCTTCGACCGGAACGCGCTGTCGAAGAACAGGCTCGCCGGATCGGCCGGCGGCGCACCCGGCGTCGCGCACGCGGCAAGGACTAAGCAAGCCAGCACAAGAAGGATCGACCGCATCGCGCCACTGTAGACCAGCGGCCCGCCTGCTTCAAGGTCGGAGGAGCTCCTGGCCGCGGGCTTGTGTGTCCGGGCTGAAGTTCCGCTATGATTTTCCCGGATGACCAAGCCGCCCGAATGACCGGTCGTAGAACCTTCCTTCGACTCTCCGCCGCTGCATTGGCAGCGAGCCCTCTAGCACCTCTCGTCGCCGCGCCCAAGCGGCTCAAGATCGGCACCATCGGCTCCGGCAACGTCGGCGGCACGCTTGGCAGGATCTGGGCGAAGGCCGGGCACGAGGTGATGTTCTCGTCGCTCAACCTCGAGCAGGACAAGAAGCTCGCGGCAAGCATCGGCCCGAATGCGCGCGCGGGCACGCCGCAGGCCGCCGCCACGTTCGGCGAGGTCGTGCTCGTGTCTGTGCCGTACAAGGCGCTGCCCGACGTCGGCAAGGAGGTCGGCAGCCTGCTGAAAGGCAAGATCGTGATCGACACCTGCAACCCGTTCTCGTCGCGCGACGGTGAAATCGCAAACTGGGCGCGCGAGAAAGGAGCCGGCCTTGCCTCGGCGGAGCTGCTGCCCGGCGCCCGTCTCGTTCGCGCTTTCAACGCGGTGAGCTGGCTGCAGATGGCGGACGCGAGCAAGAGCTCGCAGCGCATGGCGATGCCGATGGCGAGCGACGACGCGCAAGCCGTCCAGGTGGTTTCCGCGCTGGTGCGCGAGGTCGGCTACGAGCCGGTGCTGATCGGGCCGCTGGCGATGGGCCGGCACCTGATGCCCGGCACGCCGCTCGCCGGCGAGCACAAGCCGGACGAGATCCGCAAGATCGCCGCCACGCTCAGGTAGGGGAAGCGATCCGCGGCACGGCGGCGAGCAATGTCTGCGTGTACCCGTGGCGCGGGTGCTCGAGCACCTGCTTCGCCGGCCCCTCCTCGACGAAGCGCCCCGCCTGCATGACTGCGACTTCGTCGGCGATGTATTCGACGACGCCGATGTTGTGCGTGATGAACAGGTACGACATGCCGAGCTCTGCCTGCAGCTCGCGCAGCAGGTTGAGGATCTGCGCCTGCACCGAGACGTCGAGCGCCGAGGTCGGCTCGTCGCAGATCAGCAGCTTCGGGCGAACCGAGAGCGCGCGGGCGATCGCCAGCCGCTGCCGCTGGCCGCCCGAGAACTCGTGCGGATAACGCCCGAGCGCGTCGCGCCCCATGCCGACCCGGTCGAGAAGGCCTTCGATCCGCGCGCGGCGGGCGGCCGCGTCCAGCTCGGGCAGCAGCGTCACCGGCCCCTCCTCCAGGATCTCGGCGATCCGCATGCGCGGATTCAGCGAAGCGAACGGGTCCTGGAACACGATCTGGATGTCGCGTCGTGCGGCGCGCAGCGCCTCGCCGTGCAGCGCGAACAGGTCCTTGCCGCCGATGCGCGCGACCCCGTCGACCACGGCCTGGTCGCGCAGCAGCTGCAGCACCGCTTTGCCGATCGTCGTCTTGCCGCAACCCGACTCGCCGACGAGCGCAAACGTGCGACTCGCGCCGATCGAGAACGACACGCCGTCCACCGCAGTGAAAAATCCGGTCCTGCGCATCAGGATGCCGCCGCGCATCGGGAAACGCACCCGCAACGATTCGACGTGGAGCACCGGGTCCGTAGCTGCCGTTTCCGCAGCCGATGGTTCTCGATCGATGCCGTCGGCAGCCGCCGGCACGAGCTTGCCACCGGGCGGTGCGAGGTCCGTATAGAGGAGGCAGCGGACCAGCGTCGCGTCGCCGACGGGATAGAGATCCGGCGGAGTGTGGGGACACGCGCCGAAGGCCTTCGGACAGCGCGGCGTGAACCGGCATCCACGGAACTCGAGCGTGAGCGGCGGGACCGCGCCGGAGATCGCCGCCAGCGGCTCGCCGCGCTTGCCGGAACCGGGCAGCGCCTGCATCAGCAGCTGTGCGTACGGATGGCGCGGCGCGCGAAAGAACTCCGCGGTCGACGCCAGCTCGACGATCTGGCCCGCGTACATCAGCGCGACCCGGTGCGCCATATCCTGCACGATGCCCAGATCGTGCGTGATCAGCAGCATTCCCATGCCGCGCTCCTGCTGCAGGCGCTGCAGCAGCTCGAGGATCTGCGCCTGAATTGTCACGTCGAGCGCCGTCGTCGGCTCGTCGGCGATCAGCAGGTCGGGCTCCGCGGCGAGCGCGAGCGCGATCATCACGCGCTGCTTCTGTCCGCCCGACATCTGGAACGGGTAATTGTCCACACGGCGGTGCGGCTCGGGCAGGCCGACGCGCTCGAGCCATTCGATCGCGCGATTGCGCGCCGCCGCGCCGCGCAACTCCGTGTGGCGCTCGATCACCTCGGTGATCTGGCGCCCGACCGGCATCACCGCGTTCAGGCTGGTCGCCGGCTCCTGGAAGATGATGCCGATGCGCGCGCCCCGCACGCGCTGCATGTCGAATTCACGCAGCAGGCAAAGGTCGGTGCCGCCGAGCCGCACCGATCCCGTCTCGATCCGGCCGTTGTCCGGCAGCAGCCGCAGCAGCGAAAGCGCGGTCATCGACTTGCCGCTGCCGGATTCGCCGACCAGCGCAAACGTCTCGCGCCGGTCGATCGAGATCGACAGCGCGTCGACCGCGCGCGCCAGGCCGCTCTCGGTCTCGAGTACCGTGCTCAAGCCGCGCACGGACAGCATCGGCTCGGCGACGGCACTCATGCGGGGGCTGGGCTCTTGCGGTCCGTGATGCTGCGCAGCCGCGCGCGCGGGTCGAACGCCTCGCGGACCGCGTCGGCAAAGAGGTTCGCCGGCAGAACGATCAGGAACATGAACACGAACGCAGCGGCGAGCGACCACCAGATTACCGGCGTCGCCGAGAGCTCGTTGCGCGCGGTGTTGATCAGGATGCCGAAGCTGTAGGTCTTCGGATCGACTCCCACGCCGACGTACGAGAGCACCGCCTCGGCGAGCACGAACGTGGAGAACTGCATGACCATGCTGATCACGACGATCGGCGCGACATTCGGCAGGATATGCCGCGTGAGGATCCGCGACGCGCGCACGCCGAACGCCTGTGCAGCCTGGATGTATTCGAGCTCGCGCAGCTTCATCGTCTCGCCGCGCACCAGCCGGCACAGTCCCGTGAATGACGTAATCCCGAGGATGACGCAGAGGAAGAAGAGGCGCGCGTCCGCGCGCTCCAGCGCGGTCTCGAACAGTTCCGGGTTCGTGTCGATCTTCACCTGCAGAAGCAGCACCGCCGCCGCGATGAGCAGGACGTCGGGGATCGACTGCAGGAGCGTGTAGACGTACTGGATCGCCTCGTCGACCCAGCCGCGGAAATAGCCTGCCGTAATCCCCAAGCCCACCGCCAGCGGCAGCACAACGAGCGTCGTCATCGACCCGATCACGAGCGCGGTGCGAATGCTCTTTACGGCAGCCACCAGGACGCTCGCGCCCACCTGCGTCGTGCCGAACACGTGGTATCCCGTGGAGAGCCCGCCGATCACGCCGATTGCGAGCGAAAGGCCGCCCGCGGCCAGCAGCATCGCCCTCACCGGGTACTGCGTCCCTCCCCGCCCGATGCGCGCGAGCATCTGCCCGATCGGCTCGCCCGCCTGCCTGGCGAGCGCACCCACGATGAGCAGCGACGCCAGCAACCAGGCTGCGACACCCCCCGCCAACCCCGCAGCCGCGCGCCGCGCCACATCGCCGCCCCACTGCGTCTCCGGTCCGGTGAGGTGCGCTCCACCATGCTTGAGCCGCGGAAAATCGCGCACCATCTGGCCATGGCGCTCGAAGGTTTCTTTCTTGAAGGCGAGCCATGCGAGCGGGCTCGAGTAGGTGCGCTCCTGCGCAGCGACCAGAGGCGCCAGCACGACGTCCAGCGCCGAACGCGTCTCGACCGACCACGCGCGCGCACCCGTCTTCGGATCGGGCGGCCCGGCGCTCCTGTAGTGCAGCGAGTCGGCAAGCGCAATGGCAAGGAAGAACCCGAGCATCACCGCCGAGACGCCGGCCGCCGGGCGCTGCAGCGCGAGCCGCCAGTTCGCGCGAAGCTGCGGAGACCGCAGCACATAACGCACGTAGAACGCTGCCGCAATCACGATCGCGAACAGGAAGAAGTCGGTCAGGAGGAAAACCGGCTTCACGCGGCTCTCACTGCAGCCGGATCCGCGGATCGGCCCAGCTGTAGCTGACGTCGGTCAAAATCAGGCCGACGATGTAGAGCACCGAGCCGATGAACACCATCGCGCGCACGATCGCGAAGTCCTGGGCTGCGATCGCCTCGATCAGGTACGCGCCGAGCCCGGGGATCGAGAAGAACGACTCGGTGATCAGGCTTCCCATGAACAGCAGCGGGATCAGCACCACCGACCTCGTCAGGATCGGAATGAGCGCGTTGCGCAGCACGTGGCGGAACAGCACGGCCGGATCGGAGAGTCCCTTCGAGCGCGCGGTGCGCACGTAGTCGCGCCCGATCTCTTCGAGGAAGATCGTCCGGTAGAAGCGCGCCTCTGGGCCGAGTTGCGCGATCACGCCCACGGCGACCGGAAGCAGGAGAAAACGCCAGCTGTCGACACCGCCTTCGAAGCCGGAGATCGGCACGAGTTGAAGCACTCGCGCCAGAACGTACTGACCGGCGACGATGAAGAACAGCGAGGAGATCGACATCATGGCGACGAGCACCGTCACACCCCAGATGTCGAGATACGTGCCGCGAAAGAACGCGAGTCCGAGCGCGATGGTCACCGACAGCCCGAGTCCGACGATGAACACGGGAAGCGCGAGCGCAACGCTCGGTCCCGCCCGGCGGGCGACCTCGTTTGCGATGTCACGCCCGTTGTCGGCGCGGCCGAAGTCGAACGCGAACATCCGCGCGGAGCTTTCGAAGAAAACGGTGTCCGTCGCCTTGGCGGTTCCCTCGGCGCCCGCGTTGAAGAACATCGGCCGGTCGTAGCCGCGCTCGGCCTTCCACTGCTGGATCGCCTGGGCCGTAACCCGCTTGCCGCCCAGCTGCAGGCGCGCCATGTCGTCGGGCGAATTGACCTGGAAGAACAGCAGGAACGTCGCGATATTGATGCCGACGAGGATCAGCGCGCCGTACGCGATGCGACGAACGAGGAATGCGAACATGGGGCTCCCTAGTCCGCGCCGGGACTCGCGGCAGGCAGGGCGCCGGGAGTTGGAGCGCCGGTGGCGGTCGCGTTCTGACGCCGTCTCCAGGCGAGCCACGCGGGCCAGGCCGCGATGAGTAGCAACGCGACAACCACGAGCAGCGGCACCGCGTTCGCCCGGTTCCACTGCTCGACGAGACGCACGCGCAGCACCGGGTCGATCCGCAGGTATTGGAGCTGGTCGCGGATGATGTTCGACGGCTTTCCGTTGTAGAGCCACTGCTGGTAGGCGCCGGAAAACTCGTCCGACCACCCCCAGAGCCATACCGCATCCTGCTGCACGATCTCGGTCATCCGCTTGATCAATTGGCGGCGCTCCTCGGTGTCGTCCAGGTCCTTCATCCGCTCGAACAGCTTGTCGAATTCCGGGTTCGCGTAGTTGGCGGTGTTCTCGCCATCGGCCTTGACCTTCGAGTTCGGCCCGTACAGCAGGAACAGAAAGTTCTCCGGATCCGGATAGTCGGCCTGCCATCCCCAGAAGAACAACTGCGCGGTGCCCTTGCGCATCTTGTCCTGGAAACGGTTGTAGTCGGTGTCGCGCACCTCGAGCTGGATGTTGAGCTTGGCGAACTGCTTGATGGTCCAGTCGATGCGTGTCTTGTACCCCGGGCCTACGCCCTGCGCGTCGTAGTTGATGACCAGCGGCTTGCCGGTCTTCGCGTCGCGCCCGTCCGGATAGCCGGCCTCGGCGAGCAGCTTCTTCGCGACCTCGATCGACTTGCGCTTCGGCTTGCCGTCGACCAGGTCGTAGACGACCGGGTTGTACTTCACGGCATCGGCGCCGAACAGCCCCCCGACCACAGGACTCATGTTCGGCACCGCGCGGTTGTCCTCGAAGATCTGGATGTACTCCTCGAAGTCGAACGCGATCGCGAGCGCCTGGCGCAGCTTGCGGTTGCGCTCGGCGTCCTGCGGATTGGCGCCCGCGCCGACGACCGGGTCGAGCCAATTGAAGCCGTAGTACCAAAGCGCCACTTGCAGCGTGTTGGGCAACTGGATCTTGTGATCAAGCAGGTCCTGGGAGCGACCGGTGCCATCCTGGATCGATACGAGAAACTGCGTGCCACGCTCGCCTCGCTCGAACTCCGGAATGTCGTAGTACCCCTGCATGAACTTCGTCACCATCGGCGAGGCTTCCTTGTCGTAGCGCGACACCATGCCGTCAAGGAAAGGCGTTCTTTTCCCGCAGTCCGCGAGCAAGCCCTGCGCGCGGTCCTTCGCCTCGCCTTCGCATGGATAGGGATCGCCGCGGTAGTTCGGGTTGCGCCGCAGCTCCATGCGGTGATTAGGCACATAGTCGGTCAGCCGGTAGGCGCCGGTGCCGACGGGCCACGTGTCGAGCGTGAGGTTTCGCGCCTTCATGCCAGGTTGCGAGTAGAACGAGTCGACCTCCCATGGCGTCGGCGCAAAGAACGTCATCGCGAGCCAGTACTTGAACTGCGGATACTTGCCCTTCAGGCGAATGCGCAGCGTGTGCGCATCGACGACCTGGACGCCCGGCAGATCGTACTTGCGAAAATCGAGCCACGGCAGATGGCCGAGAGCACCAGCCTCGCGCGCAGTCCGACTGGCTTTCATCTCGTTGTTGAGCTTCCGTATCTGCTGCCCGAACTGCTCCATGCCGATGATGTAGCCGGAAAGGAACCCGAACGAGGGCGACTCGATCCGCGGCGTTGCGATGCGCTTGATCGCGTAGGCGTAGTCATCGGCGGTCAATTCGCGCGTCCCGGTCTTCTCGAAGTCCGACGGCTTCCTCTTGCCTTCGAGATCCTTCGGTGCGAGCGCGTGGTACAGCAGCTTGCCTTGCCCGTCCTTCGCAAACGCCGGATGCGGCTCGTACAGGATTCCCGGCTTGATCCGCAATTCCATGACGCTCTCGGCGATGTCGGCGCCAGGCGCGTCGGCTGGCAACGTCTTGCCGTCCTTGTCGAGGTACGTCGTGGTCGGCATCTCGACCAGCGTGCGCGGAATCAGCTCGTACGGCCGCTTCAAATAGTGATAGCGCAGAGGCGGCTCGTAGACCGCATAGGTCCACGCGGTCTCGTTAGTAGCGTACGAGGCGACCGAATCGAGATGCTTTGGGGTTTCCGCATATGAGGAAAAGAGCACGTTGCTCTCGAGCTCTTCGCGCGACACCGGCTCGTTAACGACGCCGCAGGCGGCGAGTCCCGCAACCGCAACCGCCGCCGCCCGCAAACACTTCATGCCGCCGGCTTCAGCGCCGCCTCGCACGCGGCGCGCTGTCCGTCCGCCTTGGTGAGCTTCCCGCAGACGGGGCCGAACTGGGCGCGCAGCCGTTTCATCACGTCGTCGTGCGCGCCGCCCTTGCTCCAGGCGGCCAGCTTGTCGCCGACACGCTTCAACGAGCGAGCGCCTCGCTGATGGAACGCATGCGGCTGCGCCGCCGCCTCGGTCAGGATCTGCGACGCGGTCCGCTCGATCCGCTGCTCCTCCTTCGGCGCCAGGTCGACGAGCGCGCCGAGGTAGCTCGCGCCCCACTGCAGGCGCGTCGCCGGCCCCTCGCTCGCCTTGAACGCCTGCTCGTACCAGTCGAGCGCCGTCGCCGTCTGGCCGCGCTTGCGTGCGTTGTCCGCCAGCTGCGACATCAGGTAATAGGGCGAATGACTCTTCTTCAGGTTGCTCTTCAGCAGATCATCCGATTCTGGCCACAGACCCACCCGGCCGAGCAGGTACCCGGCCGCCGTGACGACTGCCTGGCGCTCGTAGCCGTTGGTGATCTCGCGATCGACGCGCGCCGCGTGGCGACGCGCTGCCTCGCGCAGCTCCGCTGGAATCTGCGGCAGCGACGTGTCCTTCGGCTGGTCGATTCGCGCCAGGTCGACCCGGGCAACCAGCGCGCCGATCTGGTCCGCGCGCGACAACGTCTTGTCCGCCTCGAGGCGCTGCAGCGCGGAGTCGAACGCCTTCAGCAGCTCGCTGCGCGAAGGACCCGGTTTCGGCTCGAGCGCCTTGACGATCTCGGCCGCGGAGCCGGTGAGCACGTCCATCTGCGCGCGCGCGGCTGCCGAATCGGCAAGCACTGCAAGGACCTGCCGACGCATGTCAGCGCCCGCGGGCGCAGTCTCGCTGCCGCGGAGCGCGAGCGCTTTCAGCGAGAGCCGCGTCTTCGCCTCTCCCGGCGGAGACGCGCTCGCCAGCGTAGCGAGCACGCGCGCGCGCTCGGCCGCAGTTGCCACCTGGTCCTCGTCCGTTTCCCACGAATAGAACGCGAGCATCGACCATTCGTTCGCCGCCAGCTTGCCGCCCGAGCGCGCTTCGGCGAGCACGGTCTTCACCGGGCGGCCGCCCGCCAGGCCGAGCTGCAGAACCTGCATCACCTGCGCTGCGTCGGCTTCGCCCGGCAGCCGCGTCAGCTCCGCGCCCTCGGGATTGAACAGGATCATCGTCGGGTAGCCGACGACCTTGAAGCGCGCGCCGAGCTTTTGCGCGCCCGGAGAATCGCCGTCGATGTTCACTGCGACGAAGCTGCGCGAACGCTCGACGAAGTCCTGGCGGTTGAACAGCGTCGCCTTGAGGTGATTGCACGGCGGGCACCACTTCGCGCCCCAGTAGAGCAGCAGCGGCTTCTTTTCAGTGCGCGCCTGCGCGAACGCACTCTCGATCTGGGCGTCGCTCGAGGCCGCGAGCCACGCGACTTCGTCAGACCAAGCCGGCGAGCTAATGAGTAAAAATAGGGACGTACCCCAATATTTCGCTATGCGAAAAAATAGGGTACGTCCCCCTTTTTTGGCTACTGGAGACACTGCTCGGCGAACATCACCCGCGTGTAGAACGCGAAATCGGCGTTGGATTTCTTCGCGAAACCGTGGCCTTCGTCCATCGCGAGAAGGTACCACACGCTCGTGCCATGACCGCGCACCGTGCGCACGATCTGTTCGGCTTCGCTGCGCGGCACGCGCGGGTCGTTCGCGCCCTGGATCACGAGCAGCGGCTTCTTGATCCGGTCGGCGCGGTTCAGCGGCGAGATCGACTCGAGGAACGCGCGCATCGCCGGGTCGCGCTCGTCGCCGTACTCGGCGCGCCGCAGGTCCCTGCGGTAGCTCTCGGTGTTCGTCAGAAACGAGACGAAGTTGGAGATGCCGACCACGTCGATCGCACAGGCGATCCGCTCGGGATACAGCGTCGCGGTGGCAAGGCTCATGTAGCCGCCGTAGCTCCCGCCCGACACCAGCACGCGCCGGGCATCGAGCCGCGGGTCGGTAGCGATCCAATCGAGCGCGGCATGGATGTCGCGCACCGAATCCTCGCGCTTCATGCCGTCGTCGAGGCCGAGAAAGGTCTTGCCGTACCCGGTCGAGCCGCGCACGTTCGGCAAGAGCAGCGCAATGCCGAGCTCGTTGACGAAGAAGTTGTAGCGGCCGTAAAAGGACGGCCGCGCCTGGCCCTCGGGGCCGCCGTGGATCTCGACCACGACCGGGCGGCGCCCGGCGAACCTGGCGGGCGGCCGGTACAGGTAGCCCGAGATGCTGCGCCCGTCGAAGCTCTTCCAGCGCACCAGCTGCGGCTCGACGAACGTGGCGGGATCCGCGCCCGCGGTCTCCGGAATCGTCCAGCGCACGACGCGCGCGCGCGCGACGTCCAGCGAATAGGCGCCTGCCGGCTCCTTCGCCGAGGCGAAGTTGAACGCGAGCTCGCTCGCCTGGCGATTCCACGCCAGTCCCGAGATCACGCCCTTCGGCAGCTCAGGCACCGGCAACGCGCGCCCCGACCGGGGATCGATGATGTGCAGGCGGCTTTCTCCGTCCTCGTTGGTCGAGAACGCGAGCTTCGTTCCGTCGCTCGCCAGGTCGAAGTGCTCGACGTCCCACGGCCGATCCGACAGGATCCGCACTTCGCGCGTCGCCACGTCGATCGCGACCAGCCGCCGGAATTCGCTGGAGCGATCCGTAGTCGTGTACAGCGTGCGCCCGTCGGGGCTGAACGCGGCCCCTGAATGCGCCGCACGCTCGCGGCGATCGGGCGTAAGCGCGCGCTTGTCCCCGGATTGCGCATCGAGCAGCCACAGATACGATTCGACGGCGGAGACGTATTCGCCGACCGCCAGCGTCTTGCCATCCTCCGACCAGTCGTAGAGAAACCAGCCCGGCCCGGGCAGCGCGGCGACCAGCCGGTCGCTCGCCGGGTCGAGCGGATCCATCGTGCGAACCTCGACTTTCACTTCGCGCGAGTCGCGCTGCGCACCGACCGCGACCGATGTGTAAGCAATTCGCCGCCCGTCGGCCGACCACACCGGAGAGGAATGGCGCTTCGCGGGGTCGGTGAGGCGCGTGGTCTTGCGTCCCGCGACGTCGAAGCGCCACAGCTGGTAGCGCTCGTTGCCTCCCTCGTCCTTGACGAAGACGAAGTGATCCGCGGGCGCCGGCGGATAGCTCGCGCGCGACACCGGATCGGCGAAGCTCGTGTACTGCTCGGGCTTCGCACCGGGCGCCTCGAGACGAAATACCTGCGATGCGTCGCCTGCGCGGCGCGAGATCAGCAATTCACGCTTCTCCGGATGCCACGACAAAGCCCGCTGCGGCATGAACTCCGAGTACGCGTGCAAGCGCTCGGCGAGCGCGCGCGGGATCGCGGGAATCCCGTCGGTGAGCAGATTCGGCCCGGGCGTGACGAACTGGCCGTGCGCCGTCGCAGAAGCAGCGAGCAGCGCGGCAAGGAAAATTCCGGTGCGCATCATTTTTCCGCGGGCGCCTTCAGGGACCGGAACATTACCATGTATGATTTTCGGCTTCCGCAGAGGGGAGAAATCAATCTTGAAGCGCTTCAGCGTCGAAGACCTATGGAAACTCAAGCGCCCCGCGGGCGTCTCGCTCTCTGCCGACGGCTCGCGCGCAGTCGTGTCGCTGACGTCGTACTCGATGAAGGAGAACCGCGCGAGCGCAAGCCTGTGGCTGCTCTCGACCTCGGGCGGCAAGCCGCGGCTGCTCACCACGAGCGGCGAAAAGGACAGCCAGCCCGCCTGGTCGCCGGACGGCTCGAGCATCGCGTTCGTCGCCAAGCGCGAATGGCAGGGCAAGAAGGACGACGAGCCGCAGGTCTACCTGATTGACCCCGACGGCGGCGAGGCGCGCCGCCTCACGCAGCTCGCGACCGGCGTCGCGGGCGTCAAGTGGTTTGCGGACGGCAAGCGCGTCGCGTTCTTCTCCTGGGTCTGGCCCGAGTTGCGCGGCACGGCCGCGCAGGCGCGCCGCATGAAGGAGCGCAAGGAAGACAAGGTCAAGGCGCATGTGGTGGAGCAATACACCTACCGGTTCTGGGATCACTGGCTCGCCGACGGGCGCGTGCCGCACCTGTTCGTCGCGGATGTGTCGACCGGTGCTTGCCGCGACCTGTTCGAAGGCACTCCATACGAGCTGGCGCGCGCCGATCCTGACCAGCACGTATTCGACGTCTCGCCGGACGGAAGGTTCATCGCGTTCGGCTACGATCCGGCGCCCGAGAAGAAGCTCGACGACGAGTTCGACATCGTCGAGCTGGAGCTGAGAACGCGGCGCTTTCGCAACCTGACGCAGGGCGAGCCGCATCGCGACTATCACCACCCGCGCTATTCGCCCGACGGCGCGAGGATCGCCTGCCTCTCGGCCGACATCCGCAGGAACGCGCGCGCACAGAACCAGATCACGCTGATCGAGCGACGCACGAAGCGCATCGAAATCGTCTCGCGGCGCTGGGACCGCTGGGTCGAGGCGCCGCTGCGCTGGAGCGGCGACGGCAAGGAGATACTTTGCGTCGCGCAGGACCAGGCGCGCGCGCACCTGTACCGCTTCGACCTGCCGGCTCGCAGCGCGCAGATCGCTGTCAGCGGCGGCGTGGTCATGGAGTTCGACTTCGCGGGCGGCACGACCGCCTACGTGCGCAGCGAGATGGACACGCCGCCCGCGGTGTATGCCGGCGAGGACGGCGCGCGGCGCAAGCTCGAGCGCTTCAACGACGCGCTGCTCAAGCCGTTCCGCTTCGGCCCCACCGAAGAAGTGCGGTTCAAGGGCTTCGGCGGCAACAGCGTACAGATGTGGCTCGTCTTCCCGCCCGGCTTCGACCCGCGGAAGAAGTACCCGCTGCTGCACTCGATCCACGGCGGGCCGCACACCGCTTCTTCGGACGGGTGGCATTACCGCTGGTGCAATCACGCGTTCGCCGCGCAGGGGTATGTCGTCGCCGCCGTGAACTATCACGGTTCGTCTTCGTTCGGGCAGGCGTTCATCGATTCGATCCACGCCGAGTACGGCAAGCGCGAGCTGGCGGACATCGAAGCGGCGACGGACGTGCTGGTGCGGCGCCGCTACATCGACCGCCGTCGCGTGTTCGCCTCCGGCGGCAGCTACGGCGGCTACATGGTCGCCTGGATGAACGGCCGCGTGCCGCACGGGAAATACCGCGCGTACGTCTGCCACGCCGGGTGCTTCGACTGGGTCTCGATGTTCGCCGACGATACGTACCCGTTCCACGCCAAGGAGTTCGGCGCCTGGTACTGGAAGGATTTGCGCAAGGTCGAGGCGCAGTCCCCGCGAGCGTTCGCCGGTCGCATGACGACGCCGACGCTGGTGATCCACGGCGCCCTCGATTTCCGCGTGCCCGAGACGCAGGGATTCCAGTACTACAACACGCTCAAGGCGAGAGGCGTGCCGACGCGGCTGCTGCATTTCCCGGACGAGAACCACTGGATCCTCAAGCCGCAGAACTCGCGCCTCTGGTATCGCGAATTCTTCGCCTGGCTGAAGCGGTTCGACGATCCGCAACGCCGCCCCGCGGCGCCGTGACGCAACCGCGGCGCAGCCGCCTCGACGCCTGGTTCGACGGCCTCTGGAGCAACTACGATTTCCGGCGGCTGTGGATCTCGCTGACGATCACGCATTTCGGCGGCCAGATCACGTTCCTCGCGCTGCCGCTGACGGCCGCGCTGCTGCTCTCGGCAACGCCGTTCCAGATGGGCGTGCTGACCGCGCTCGAATCGCTGCCGTTCGCGCTGTTCGGGCTGTTCGCCGGCGTGCTGGTCGATCGCTCGCGCAAGCTGCCGCTGATCATCTGGGCCGACGTCGGCCGCGCGGTCGTGCTGCTCGCCGTGCCAGTCGCTGCGTGGACCGGAACGCTCGCGATGCCGGTGCTCTACGTGGTCGGGTTCCTCGTCGGCAGCGGCAGCGTCGTCGCGTGGGCGGCGTACCAGGTGTTCATGACCGAGCGCGTCGGGCGCGCGAACCTGGTTGCGGCGAACTCGAAGCTTGCGCTCTCGGACTCGAGCGCGCAGCTGGTAGGTCCGGGACTGGCGGGGATCGCGATCCATTGGCTCACGGCGCCGATCGCGATCCTGCTCGATGCATTCGCCTTCTTTCTTTCCGCGTGGATGCTGCGCGGGATCCCGCCGCGCGAGAGCGACACGCCGCACCCGCGCGAGCCGCGCTCGGTCTGGCACGACATCGGCGAAGGGCTGAACCAGATCCGGCGCACACCGATCCTGCGCTCGATCGCCTGGGGCGTCGCGGCGTGGAACTTCCTGCGCCACATGTTTCTCGCGGTGATCATCCTGTTCGCCGCGCAGGAGCTGCAGCTGTCGGCGGGCATCATCGGGCTCGCATGGATGGGAGGCGGCCTGGGCTGCATCGCCGCCTCGTTCGCTGCGCGACGGATGAACCTGCAGCGCGGCGTCGGCGAAGTGATGCTGGGCGGCGTTTTCCTGACCGGCATCGCCTGGGGCGTGATCGCGCTCGCGCAGCCGGGAAGCGCGCTCGCCGCGCTGATCCTCGGCGTGGGGATGCTCGCCTATGATTTCGGCGGCACGCTGTTCTTCATCAACTACCTGTCGCTGCGCCAGGCGGTGACGCCGGATCATCTGCTCGGCCGCGTCATTTCGTCGATGATCTTCCTTACGATACTGATCGCGCCGCTCGGCTCGCTGCTCGGCGGCGCGCTGGCCGAATGGACCGGGCTGCGCACGACGCTCTGGATCACCGCCGGCTCGGGCGTGCTGCTGGGGCTGCTGCTGATGTGGATTTCACCGCTCGCGACGCTGCGCTCGCTGCCGCACCCGAACCACCCCTAGACGCTTCCTGCCGGTCGCCGCTGAAACACGCCGGTTACAAACCGGCTCTGCCGGCGACACACCGAAACACGCCGAGACCGTAGCGACATCGGACGCATACCTGCGCTGCGTACGCTGCGTTCCGTGGCCGGGGATTCGCCCGGTGCGGAACGAAAGGAATCGCCATGGACCGCAGGACCTGGAAGGAACCGGTAGACGAGCGGATCGTCGCCGACGGCCTTTTTCTCGAGCAGCGCGCAATGCTGCACATCGCCCGCGGCGCGGGGCTGCTCATCAGCGCGAGCACGGGCGCGCTGTGGATCACCCAGGACGGAAATCTGGACGACATCGTCCTCACTTCCGGCCAGTGGCATCGCCTCGACGGCGATGCGGTGATCGCAAGTGCGCTGCAGGCGACGATCGTCACGATTTCGGCGCCGCTCGCGGCAACGCCGCGCTGGAAGATCCAGCGCGTATCCGCCGCCGGCATGCGGGACGAAGTCCGCTCGCCCAGCCGCGGCAACCGCGTGATGCGTGCCGTACAGGCCTGGGTACTGAGACGCTACCGCTCCGGTGCGCAGGCCGCGCGCCGCGTGCAGCAATCGGCACGCGATGCCGAGTTCCGCGACAGCGTCGAGCGCCTGGTTGCGCAACTCGATGCACGCGCGCGCAAGGACATCGGCCTCGAAGCATTCCACGGCGCCTCGCCCGCCGAGCGCGCCGAGCGCTACCGCTGGCGCCAGGAATTCACCTGGCCGTCACGCGAGAGCACGTTCATCTGACGAAGTCCGCTTTTCACTCAATGGAGGGAGTCATGCAAGCAATGCAGGCAGTGAAGACGATGCAACCCGAGGCGAGCCGCTACGCGAAGCCCGTCGAAGTGTCCAAGCGCGTGCGCTGGGACCTGGAGCGGGACGTGATTCGCGGACGCAGGTTCGATTTCGCGAAGAAGTTCCTGCCCGACGGGCTGTCGATGGTCGCCCGCCTAGCGTTCCTGACGCGCGACGAGAAGCGGCTGTTCAGCCAGGTGCAGGGCCGCACCTACGCTAATATGTTCGGCCTGGTCGAGCGCTTCATCGGCCCCAAGATGACGCAGATGAGCCAGGATCACTGGCTCGGCGACCAGGCGGCGTTCGAGTCGCTGGTGCGCTTCACCGACGAGGAGCTGAAGCACCAGGAGATGTTCCGCCGCATCGAAGCGATGAGCGCCGAAGGCATGCCCTCGGGCTATCAGTTCCTGCCGCAGCCGAACGACGTCGCCTCGGTCGTGCTCGGAAAATCCACCTGGGCGGTGCTCGCGCTGATCTGCAATATAGAGCTGTTCGTGCTCGCCCATTACCGCGAGGCGATCGAGCCTGATGCGGATCTCTCCGAGCTGTGGAAGGACGTCTTCACCTACCACGCGCGCGAAGAATCGCAGCACGCGATCATCGACGAGCTCGAATGGAAGCGCGAAGACGCGAAGCTCGGCCCCGCCGAGCGCGACCAGGGCGTCGCCGACCTGATCGAGCTGGTGGCAGCCGTGGACGGAATCCTGCAGGCGCAGGCGCGATCCGACGCCGGGTATTTCCTCACGAGCTGCGGACGGATCATGACGGCCGAGCAGGCCGGGCAGGTGCGCGCCGCATTCCTCTCGGCCTACCGCTACCAGTACATCGTCTCGGGCATCCAGGACAAGCGCTTCCAGCAGATCATCGGCGGGATGATCACGGCGCAGCACGGCGAGCAGATCGGCAGGGCGCTGGCGCCGATCCTGCAGTAACCGCCTGTGAAAATGGGGACGGACCCCATTTCTCGCTTTGTCGAAAAATGGGGTCCGTCCCCTATTTTCGTCCCCTATTTTCGCGCCGGCAGCGGCCCGGGCGCAAGCACGGGCCGCGGCTGCGGAGCGGGCCGCTGCGGCGGCGACGCTGCGATGCGCTCGAGCGCAACCGCAAGCGCGGTCCCGAGCTGCCGGTCGCGCCCCGCCGCATGGTCCTGCGGCGCGTTGTCGACTTCGCGGTCCGGATCGGTGCCGTAGTTCTCGACCGCCCAGCCGACGTCGGAGAACCAGAACGAAAATTCCGGCTGGGTCGTCTCGGTTCCGTCGACCAGCCGGTGCCGCGGCCAGATTCCGATCACGCCGCCCCAGGTCCGCTTGCCGACGAGCGGGCCGATCTTCATCAGCTTGAAGCAGTGCGAGAAGATGTCGCCGTCCGAGCCCGCGTGCTCGTTGGTCAGCGCGACCAGCGGACCGAACGCGGAATCTTCCGGGTACGGGAACGGCCCTTCCCAGCGCGCGATCGCGTAGCCGATGCGGCGCCGCGCGACTTTCTCGAGCAGCAGCTGCGAGACGTGGCCGCCGCGGTTGTAGCGGACGTCGATGATCATGCCGTCGCGCTCGCACTCGAGGATGAAGTAGCGGTGGAATTCGGCGTAGCCGGCCGACATCATGTCGGGCAGGTGCACGTAGCCGACGCGTCCCTTGGACTGCTCGTGCACCCAGCGGCGATTCCTTTCCACCCAATCGCGGTACCGCGCCGGCACTTCGTCCTTGAGCAGCGTCGCGAGCACCGTGCGCTGCTCGCCCTGCGCAGAGCCGAGCGTCAGCTCCACTTTCGCGCCCGCCTGGTGGACCAGCAGCGACTGCGGCGTGCGCTCGCGGCTGAGCGGCTGCCCGTTCACCGCGAGAATGCGCTCGCCGATGCGCGCTTCTACACCGACTGCGTTGAGCGGCGAGTCGGCGCCCGCGTCCCACGCGTCTCCGGTCGCGATCTGCGCGATCTCGTAGCCGCCGCTCGCTGCGTCGAACCGCAAATCCGCGGCCAGCGCGCCCAGCGACAGCGCCGGGGGCTTGCGGTGATCGCCTTCGAATTCGTACGCATGCGAGGTTCCAAGCTCGCCGTGCAGCTCCCAGATCAGGTCGGAGAGCTCGCCGCGGGTCGCCACACGCGCGAGCAGCGGCTCGTAGCGGCGGTACATCGCCTCCCAGTTCACGCCGGACATGTCGGTGACCCAGAACTGGTCGCGCTGCAGCCGCCACACTTCGCGCAGCATCTGCCGCCACTCGAGCACCGGGTCGACCGAGACGCGGATCCGCTCGACGTCGATCCATCCGCTCTTGCGCGAATGCTCCGGGAATCCCTCGGCCTTGTCGTCCGGCTTCGCGCCGGCTTCCAGCGCGCGCAGGCGCTTGCCTTCGCGCACGACCATCGTCTTGCCGTCGTGCGAAAGCGAGAACGCGTCGATCTTCTCGAGCAGCGTCTCCTTGTGCACGGTCTCGAATTCGAAGCTCTCGAGCCGGCCCGGGCCCTCGCGATGCCCGCCGCGCCCATGTGCGCCGACCGGCTCGAACACGGTCCACAGCGCCTTTCCCTTGATTCCCGCGATCTGCCGGTAAAGCCCCTCGGCGACCGGGAACGCCGCGATGCGCCGCTCGAGGCCCTCGACATCGACACGCGGCGCAGCCTTGCTCTCCTCGCCCTCCTCCTTCTTCTCGGACTTGCCGAATCCGCGCGGCTCGGGATCGAACGGCGGCCGGCCTCCGGCCTGCAACGCGACGAGGTACGGCCGCGTGCCGCGCGGGAACGAAAGATCGAAATGCACGCTGTCGTACACCGGGTCGAACGTGCGCGCGGAGAGGAAATAGAGGTAACGCCCCTGCGGATCGAAAGACGGGCAATAGTCGCGGAACTCCCCGCTCGTCGCCGGCACGGTCTTTCCGGAAGAGACTTCGTACATCCGGATCGCGCTGTGCCGCATGCTGGTGACGACCGGAAACGCGAGCCAGGCGCCGTCCGCGGACCACGCGAGGTGATCGCTGCGGCCAAACTTGCTCGACGAGATCACCTGCGCTGCCCCGGATTCGATGTCGATCAGCAGCACTTCGTTGCGGTGGTTCGCGACGGCCACTCGGCTTCCCGTCGGCGCCGCCTCCAGCGCGACCACGCGCCCGATGTCGGCATCGAGCGTGCGCGATCCTGATTCGGCGAACACCTGCAGCCGCTCCTCGCCCTTCTCGTCGCTGACCGCGACGAGCGTCTTTCCGTCCGCGAGCCAGCGCGCGAGCCGATAGCGCACGCCGTCCGGCGCGCCGTGCTGGCGCACCGCGCCTTCCCAGAGCGGAAACGAGAACAGCTTGCCGCGCACATCCGCGGCGAGGCTGTGGCCGGCCGGATGCACGTCACAGCCGCCGAGATAGTCGGCTGCGGGCGCGAATCTCCGCGCGGCCTGGGTGCGGTGCGCAGGCACCTCGATCTCGACTCGCGCGCTCGTGCCGCGCTGCGGATCGAGCAGCCAGACGTCGGCGCCGCACTGGTAGACGATCCGCTTGCCGTCGCTCGATGCATGGCGTGCGTAGAAGTCCGCGTGCTCGGTCTGGCGCTGCAGATCCTCGCCGTTGGCGCCGCAGGAATAGAGATTGCCGACGCCTTCGAAATCGGCAATGAACCAGATGCGATTGCCGAGCCAGATCGGGCTGGTGATATTCCCCTGCAGCTTCGACAGGCGCTGGAATTCGCCCTTGCCCGCCGCGTCGACCCACAAATGCCCTGCGGTCCCTCCCCTGTATCGTTTCCACCGCGCAGGGTCCGCCGTGTTGCGGCCGATCACCTTGGCGCCGTTCGCTCCGTAGGCCAGATGGTTCACCTGCCCGTACGGCAGCAGCTCCGGCAGGCCGCCGTCGACGCCGAGCGTGAACGCGCGGTAGTTGCGAAAGAACGGCTGGCCGTGCGTCGTCACGAACAGGATCCGCCCCTCGGGCGTCCAGCCGCGGACGATCACGTCCGGGCCGAGCCACGTCATGCGGCGCGCCGGGCCGCCCTGCGCGGGCATCAGGTAGACCTCCGGATGCAGCTCGTCGCGCGCCACGTAGGCAAGCCGCTGCCCGTCGGGCGACAACGCGGGATAGCCGACCTCGCCCAGGCCCGCGGTCAGGCGGCGCGCAACGCCGCCGCCCGCGCTCACCGACCACAAATCGTCATCGCAGACGAACACGATGGCATCGCCACGCAGCGTGGGATGCCGCAGATAACCGCGTACGGGCATCAATGCATCTCCTTTACGAACTTTCCAGGTGAAGGTCTTCGGCGTTCCGCTACCAGAGCTGCTCGGAGAGCGTCACCTTGAAAGGGTGATCCAGCAGCGGCTCGACCACTTCTACGAAGCGCACAGTATGAGGCAACGCTGCGTGGTTTTCGAACGCCGCCATGTCCCGCCAGCGAGTATGAATGTAGAACTCGTCCGGGTCGCGAACCGAGCGAAAGGCGCCGTAGTTGAGGCAGCCCGGCTCGGCTCGAGTGGGCCTCTGCACATCGAACATGGCGCGATGCACCTCGTCCTGCTTGCCGGGGCGCGCATGCAGCCGCGCAAAAACGAAGATCTGCGTGGTCATTGGAGCGATTTCCTCATGTTGCGAGCAAGGCCCTCGACCGCTACGTTCTCGAGAAGGAATCCCTCGCCGGTAACCGCCAGAACGCTGGCCGGGCGAAACGAATACGGCATGCTCTCAAGAACGCGCGCCGCCCGCTGAATCGATTCCAAGCCATTTCAGCGCGTCATCGAGGCCTTCGAATGTCTTGACGAACATGCCGCGGTTCACCGCGGCGTTTTCGCCCAGCCTTTGTGGATCGCCGACCGGCGGTATGAGCAGGTACGCGAATTGCGGCGTATTGCACTTCATTCGACTGCATTGCTCGCTGACCTCTTTGGCTACAAATTCACCGTAGAGGTACCTTTCCGCGTCTGAGGGCTCTCCGGTGACCGGCCTGCCATCCACGACTACTTTCGAAAGCTTGTGCTGCTCGAGACTCGCGAGGATTTGCAGGAAAGTTCTTTGCGCCTCCTCCAATGAAAACGCTCCGGACAGGGTCGCGTAGAGCAATCCTTCATCAGCACGGATATTGAATGCGACTTCCATTGTGGATTACGTCATCGGATGATCTTGAGTTTCGCACAGTACTCTGTTGCCTGAAGCGTCTGGCCATGCGCTGGATGCGGAACGAGCTGGAGCAACTGCACCTTGTAGCCCTGATACGTTACCTCCACTGCCAGCGCAACCTGACAGCAGGACAGTGAAAACAATAGTGGCAAGGAACCGAAATCGGCTGTCAGGGCGCATGCAGCGGCGATCGTTCAAGGATCTCCGCAAGCTCCGAGCCTCCCAGTTTGACGAATCGCCGATAGTTGGCGCTGAGCTCGGCATCGGCTTCAGTAAGAGATCTGACCTCCGGGCTCAACTCGCCGAAGAGCAGGCCAATGTAGTCGAACCATGCATCCATGCTGACCGAGGCGAGCCCGACGAGCTGCGCTAAGAGGCGCCGCGTGTGTGCCATCCGCAGGTTGGCGATCAGCTTGGCGTCAGCAGCGGTGATCTCGTCCGGATCGCAGGAAGCCAGCAGAGCGATCGCCTCCTCCAGTGCGCGGGCTTTGAGCTCTGGATTCGCCTCACGCTCGGCCTTTTCGAACAGCGCGCGGGCGGTCGCTATGTCGCGGTCAACGCTCACTGCTTGGGGCCCGGTCCATTGCGCCAACTTCAACCGCGGCGCGCCGCCTCGATTGCAGCAATGTCGATCTTCTTCATCTCCATCATCGCGTCGAACGCGCGCTTGGCGGCGGCGGGGTCGGGATCGGTGATCGCCTTGGTCAGCGCGATCGGTGTGATCTGCCAGGACAAGCCCCACTTGTCCTTGCACCACCCGCACGCGCTCTCTTCGCCGCCGTTGCCGACGATCGCGTTCCAGTAACGATCGGTTTCGGCCTGATCAGCGGTTGCGATCTGAAACGAGAATGCTTCGTTGTGCTTGAACGTCGGTCCGCCATTGAGCCCGAGGCAGGGAATTCCCATCACCTTGAACTCGACCGTCAAGACATCTCCCTTTTTTCCGTTCGGAAAGTCGCCCGGCGCCAGGTGCACCGCGCCAACGGATGAATCGGGAAAGGTCTTGGCATAAAAGCGCGCCGCACTCTCGGCGTCGCGATCGTACCAAAGGCAAATCGTATTCTTTGCTGGTTTATCCATGTCATTTCTCCATTGTGATGAGCCGGTCGATCGTCCGATCGGGCTACTTGAGTGGTACCGAAACCGCTTTTCTCCTTGAGGCTTAGGCCGCGGGTTCGTGGCAAACGACTTCGATGTTGTGCCCGTCCGGACCAATGACGAAAGCGGCATAGTAGTTCCCGCTGTATTGCGGGCGCAGACCAGGCGCACCATTGTCTTTGGCACCCGCCGCCAGAGCCGCGCGATAGAAAGCTTCGACCTGCTGGCGATTCTCGGCCGTGAACGCCAGGTGTAGGTGCGCCGGCTTCTCGTCAGTTTGGAACAGGCACAATGAAGCCTTGCCCTTTGGGCTCATCTCGACACCGTACGTCGGCGCCCCTTCCCCGATGACCACTACGCCGAGCGGTTCGAGTGCCTTGAGGAAGAACGCTTTGCTCGCTGCATAGTCGCTGACGCCGAATTTGACGTGGTCAAACATGAGCTCTCCTGAAGTGTTCAGACCTGCGCAGGGGCCTAACGTTTCATTCCCGCAAGGAATTCCTCAATCCTGTACGCATTCGCACCGACATCGCTGCGCCCGACGCGCGATTTCGAGCGCATATCGACGCGGCTTCCGGCGCCGGCGGGTGTGATGCGGATCACCACATCGTCCCTGAAACCAAACCAGCGCGTGGTGACGACGGCTTCGATTCTTCCCACGCTTTCATCGAGCGCCGTGATTTCCCAGCCGTGTCCTCTGGCACCTTCCGCCGCGCGCGCGAATGCCTGCTTGGCCGGCAGCGGCAGCTCGAGCGGGCGCACGTTCGGATAGCGTCGTCGCTGGAACTCGGCAAAATGGCTCTCGTACGTCTTGGGCGACGAGAACTGCGGCAGGCGGTCGGTATCGGTGGTGATGTCATTGATGTAGGGGAGCGTCTTTACGCGACGCACGTAGTCGAGCGGCACTGCCGCGCTCACAGTACCGAGTATCAGCGCCGCGATCAGGAGCCGACCCGAGCGCGCGCGCTGGAGCGGCAATACGAGGCCAACGATCGCCGCACCGGCTGCCGCGAGCCCAACCACGAGCGCGCCGGCGAGCATGCCGAACCCGACCCGGAAAGGCCACAGCTCGGCGCGCGTTCCGGGACCCGAGAGCAGGAGCAGCAGGCCCGCGAGGACGGCCAGCATGAGCGTGATGCGGTTGTGCCACATCGGATGGGAATGGACGTGCTTCAGTTCTCAACGCTTGCGCGTCATGGGATCCGCCCGGGAAGCTTGCTGCCCGAGCTGTTCGGCGAGCCCGATAAGAATCCCTTCGGGACCCCGTATGTAGCAGAGCCGGTACACGTCTTCATATTGGACCACTTCGCCGACGAGCTTCGCGCCGCGTTTGCCGAGTCGGGCGAGCGTATCGTCGATGTCCTCGACGGTGAACATGACGCGCAGGTAGCCGAGCGCGTTCACCGGGGCGCTGCGGTGATCGGCGACCACCGGCGGCGCGAGAAAACGGGACATCTCGAGCCGGCTGTGACCGTCCGGCGTCCGCATCATCGCAATCTCGACGCGCATGTCGCGCAATCCGGTAACGCCATCTGCCCAATCTCCTTCGACTGGGGCGCGCCCCTCGAGCTCGAGGCCAAGCTCGGTGAAGAACTGAATGGCGGCATCAAGGTCTTCCACCACGATGCCGACGTTGTCCATACGCTTGACCGTCATGATGGCTCCTTGGCGTCTAGTGTCGTAGGTAAGCGGTGACGTGCGCGTGAGCGCATGACTTCCGCTCGGCCGATCGATTAGTCCTTAGACGATGCCTGGACACCTCTACCCCTGCGCAGCGAGAGGACGAACGCCAGAACCAGCATGCCGAAGAGGATCCAGTTGATGACACCACCTGAAGCTTGAGCACTTCGTACGATCGGCATGTATGCGGCGATGCCCTTGCGAGCGATGAACTCAACAAGCAGCAAGAGCAGAAAGAGCGGAACGAGTGCGCGGTACCTGAGAAGGAGTACGGCGCCAACGGCCCCGAGCATGAACTGAGTCAGCCCGAGCGACGCAAACAGCGAAAGAAAGGCCTGAGCCGCTTCCGGTGAGTAGGAGTCGACCGGAATCCCGTCCGCAACTGTGGCCGCGTAATGTCCATTGAAAATGGAGCCAAGTGCGATGGCAAGCTTGAGGACGAGGATCAAGCCGAGGAGCCAGAGCGCAATTTTGCTTCCACGGTAGGTGAAGTCGGTTGGCGAGGGAAACACTCCGAGAAGGACCTTCATTCGACTCGCTCCTTCCTGTGACGTGGGCCCTTAGTGCCGCAGAACAACATGCGTGGCCTTTCCCGACGCTGTAAATTCAACGCATTCGTACCCCAGAGCCCGCAAGTCAACGCCTTCGAACAGTCGCTCTCCACTACCGAGCAGGACCGGTGCGATGGCGATGTGAAGCTCGTCAACAAGGCCCTCACGAAGATACTGCTGGATGGTGTTGGGCCCGCCACCGATTCGCACGTCTCTTCCGGCGGCTGCCTCTCGGGCCCGATCCAGCGCCTCGCGAATGCCGCCCGTGATGAACTGAAACGTCGTGTTGCCTTCCATCTCAATGGGTGGACGCGCATGATGAGTCAAGACGAAGACTGGAACGTGATACGGCGGATTGTCTCCCCACCAGCCTTTCCAGCTCCTGTCCGGCCAGGGACCGCGAATGGGTCCGAACATGTTCCTGCCGAGAATCCATGCCCCGACATTCTGAGAGCCGCGCGCGGCGAAGTCCTCGTCGACCCCCGTTGTGCCGCTGTCTTTGCCAAACAGGGCCCGCTGGAACGTGCGGGTCGGCAGTAGCCACTGGTGCAGATCCGTCCCGCCAATGCCGAGCGGATTGCTGACGTCTTGATTTGGACCCGCGCCGTATCCGTCGAGCGAGATGGTAAAGCTCTCAACGCGAACTCGTGTCATCTTCATTCCTCAGTCTAGACGCCGCAGTTCGCGGCCACCGGCGCGCGCCGGCAGGTGTGTGTCCGAACGGCGGCGGTCGCGCGCGCGTCCGCGTGGGTCGGGCGGTCAGGGCTCTGCTTTTGTGTCATTGCGACCCCAACCGAACTTTGTCTTTATTGCGTAGGCAGCGCCGGGAATGCCGAAAGCCACGAAGAAGAGCAAGGCATTCACCACAGAGGGCTCACTGCGGCGCCCCGAGAAGAAAGGGCCGCCGGTACTCTCTGAGTACAGATACCAGCCGGACAGTATGAGCAAAACGCTGCCAATGACACTCCCCACAAACTGACGGACTGCACCCTTGGTTACGCACGCGACAGTGATGAGGAGGCAAAAGGTACCGAACGCATAGAAGAACACCGCTTTATCGGTTGGAGGCGCCACCAGAACCATTACCACCCCAAACAGCGCAGAGAAAAGGCCAAGAATGAAGCGCGAAAAGGGGCTAAGCCCTTTGTTGATATGCGCTGCGGCAGCTTTGTACAACGGCGCCTCGTTACAGAGCCCAACGTCCGCAGTGGGGGGCGGGCCGGAAGCGGTGTTTTGCTTCCGGCACGTCCCTCTCGACTGTGCGGTTAGACAGCAAGATCACCCCCTAAAAGAAGTGATCGCGGTCGGAACCGTCGTACTGCCCGCTGAGCATGCAGCAGTTCTTGAAACCGGCGGCGGGAGTTGCACGGACATAAGTCGTTGCGACCGAGCTTCTCGAGAAGCTCTTTGTTGCCGTTCACGACGCGGTCTCCGCGTTTGACGCGGGTTTCGGAAGGGAAACCCTTCCTACGCTTGCTCGTCGCCTCGAAACCAGAAGTGGTCGAGGTGTTTGGCTTTGTATTTCATGACACACCTCCGTTGAGAAAACCCCGACAAAGGGGCGGTGGATTATAGCGAGCAACTTATAGTCTTGGCGCTAGCTGCCATGTTAAGCCGCATTGTGCGAGGTCGTATCGTTCGAACTATTACCCGTAGCCGCCAACCACAGGATGGCAGCCGCGGTGAGACCGAACGCAATTGGGCCAAACGGGGGTGGATGGTCTCCCCAGAGTGCAAAGGCCGCTGCGGCGAGCAACGCACAAGGAGCGAGAGAAGCCCCTGCCTTACGCAACGCGATCGCGGTAAGGCCGGTACCGACGAACCAGGAGCCGGTACCCACCAGGAACAACGCGGCATTGATTGGACTCTTGAAAATGGCGTTAGCCAGCTCGACTGCGAGCGGGAGTGCCGCCGGCGCCATCGCATTGCTGGCCTCAATCACCGTAACAGTTGCTAGGCCAGCGAATGTGTCAAAGGCGCTATAGGCGACCGCAAACACGGCGACCGATCCCCTGGCCACAGCTGCAATGCGCGTGGGAACTGTGGCGAGCAACTTTGCGATCACCCAAGCGGTCAGGCCAAATAACACCAGCTGAACGAGGTGGACGAATTTCCAGGTTTCGGCATGGCTGACGAGAGGTTGAAGCCCGGCGGGAGTGCCACTCTGGATGACGGGGTGCCAGATCTCAAGCACAGCTAACGCCAGCGGAGGAAGGGCGAGCAGCCACGATGGGCGCGCGAATGATGATGTGACAGCCTTCACGTGTGGCTCCTTTGCGGGTTAACGTTCGCACCCACCGGCGCGCGCCTGGCGGGACGTCCAAATGGCGGCGTTCGCGCGCGCGTCCGCGTGTGGCGTGCTGTTAGAAGGCTTAAATCGCATAAATGGTCATTGGCAGATCACGACCTTTGACCATCACGGTATCCACAGGAATCGTGGGAATGTCATTCGCAACCATGTTGCGAGTGGCGTCAGACAGAAGTATCGAATGAGAATACTGTCCGTTCGCGAGGCCGCATAAACGCGATGCCAGGTTTACGGCGTCACCAAGCGCGGTGTACCTTAGCCGCTTCTCAGTACCGTAAGTGCCAAGTCTCACGAACCCTGTATTTATTCCAATTCGCATCGTAGGTTCCGGCCAGGTTTTCGAGCGAAACTGGGCGTTGAGCTTTTGCAACTCGGCCACCATCGCTATCGCACAGTGGCAAGCTCTTTTGGCATGATCGTTATCGCCTCCAGATCTCCACCATCCGGCAGCAGCATCCCCCACGTACGCGTCGAGCGTCCCATCAAATACAACTAGTTGAGTCGTAATGAGATCGAGCCAGGACGAGATAAGAGCAGTAAGATCGTCAGGCGTCATTGCTTTGGACGACGTTGTGAATCCAGCAACGTCGACAAACAACAAGGTTGCCTCCGTCAATTCTCCTTGAGGTCGAAGCGCATCGTTGCCGTTGCGCAGGACATGCTCGAGTACGTGTTCCCCTGCATAGAGTGCGAGAGCACGCTTAAGTAGACGATTCTCGCTCGACGGGTCCATAAGCGTTCTAACGTTCCCGGCCAACGCGCGCTAGGCGACGTGTCCAAATGACGGCACTCACGCGCGCGTCCGCGTGGGCCTTAGACATCGCCGACGATGATCCTGGTCATCAAGGCTTCGCGGATCTTTAGTGCAAGACTGAGCTCTTTCCCGGCGGACTTTCCTACCGGACCAGCGCGTCTAGCCATCCCCCTGAGCCGACGGATATATGAGTCAATCCCCGTGAGACCCATCTGCCGCATCTCGTCTTTGGTCTTGTAGTTGAAAACGGCGCGCGACATGTCTTGGCGATGTCTAACGTCCGCGTTTTGGCGCGCCGCGCTGAGCGTGAAGCGGCGAGGCGTAGGCGTCGGTCAACAACGCGCTGTTAGCTCTCACTAGCCACGCTTGCTGCGATACCCATAAATCGAAACCGTCAGCGTGGCACCAACCTTCGCGGCTCGAGCTAGGGTCTCCGGCCCAAAATTCGACCTAAACGGCCACGGCTCAACGCCTGCGTTGTATCCGACGTCAAACGTTCGTTCCTTGCAGCGCTCCCAAAGTGCTCGGGCTTCCGACGGTAAAGAATCGACCAGGTCACAGAATGCATTGATTGCGCCCTCGGGGCCGCCTTTATGATGCACTTCCAAGATCGCCTCGTTTTCCGGCATTCTTCCGGCATTCAGCGCCACTACGTTTTCGCCAAGGGCAGAAACTAGCGGCGACAGATTCTCGTTCGCTTTCAGGACAAGGTCCACATTGGCGCAGTGCGTCGTCTGAGGCATTAGTGAGAGCTAACGCCGCGGTTCAGCGGCGCGCCGAAGGCGCGTCCGCTAGAACCGCTTGTTGGGCTTCTTCCACTCGAAAGTCCTCAGCTACCACGAAATTGAGTCCAGCTATCAATACCTTTAGGGGGTGCCTCGGAGTGTGCTCTGGCAGCGTGCTAAAAGACATCCCTTCTTTTGTGAGAAGGCTACAGATGGGGTCCCCTAGCGGGGCAGGCAGCGATCCTCAATACGCTCCCTGACTCCAATAGCCGATTCGCAGTCCCTCATCGGTGTCCACGACTGCGGCCCAAACCTCGCAAAAACAGTCGAAACCAAGAGCGTCCACCTGGGCATCTGAACACAGCAGCTGCAGGCTCAGCCAGTACCTCACATTCTCGTCTGTTACCTCTGCAGCGAGTGGTCGTACCTTCCCGCCGGCAAACGATATGGGTTCGCGGAGCTGAGTAGCCTTTGTGAAGCTGTTGCCGTCCAGTTGTGCGTCAGGGCATTCCGGGTAGTGCATGTCCCGTACTTCATTCGCTTCCAGCGTTTTCCGATATTCGTCTTCAAAGAACGCTCGTACGTCGTCAACCGAATGCTTTGCTCTCATCCACGGCGCGAGCATCGCGTGCACGCCTGCCCAGTTCCGTGTAATGGCTTTGCCGCCCAGTTCCGTTCCAAATGCTCTCACGCCGTCGTCCATGTCTATCTCCTCCACGTAGGCGCTGCCCGACGTTCTGGGTCAGCGGCGCCCTGTTGGGGGCGTCCGCTGGACCCAGCGGTTAGGCCGCGGATACACACCTCATTGTCCAATGGAACCTCCCAGCTCGGGCGTGAGTCCTCGAGTGCGACGCGAGTTTCATAAATCCGAACTCGCGAGCTGCATAGCGCTGCCTTCGATTCAGGGAATCCTAAATTTGTGAACGGGAACACGATTACGTCGCCTAGTGATCCATCCCTTTTCTTACATTTCGGGCCGCGCTTCAGTTCGATGACAATTTCCCTTTGATCGTAGCGAAAGGACTTGGGCCCGCCTGGCTTTGGATTGAAATATTCCTTCTCGACACTCATTTGCCGCCTATCGTCAACTACTCTAAACGGGACACCATTACAGGAACGCCACGAGACCGTGCTCGCCGAGACCCTCAGTGGTAGTTCGCGCCAAGCACTTCCCGACCCGTGGAACCAATTTCCCTCTAGTAACGCTATCGGTTCGATAGAAAACAGTCCCATTGCATCGGAAGGCGCGCCCACGAGTAGAGCGATGAGGAGACTCGGTGACACCGGCGAGGCCTAACATCCGCAGCCACCGGCGCACGCCCGGCGGCGCGTCCAAATGGCTGCGTGTCCGCGTGCGTGCGCGTGGGCTGCGCGGTTAGGCTGCACGTTGCTATCCCACCTTGGACTTGAGATGGGGGCCAATGCGGGACAAGAGCTCGGCAGCACCAGCGCGGTCGACGCCTAGCCGGGTTTGAAACTCCCAATCAGGGATCGCCTCAGGTCCATTCAGCACCTCGTTAAGTGCATTCTTCAGCAAGACCAGATCGTCTTGCGAGAGCGCGATGGCCGAGCTTTCGTTTGTCATGTCGAGCTGCTTCCCTTTGCGCCCATGTACTTTTCGAAGTGTTCGATGTAGTCATCGAGGTTCTCTTCGAGCATCGCCTGGTATTGCTCAACAAAGTACTTTACGGTCTCTTGTCGGTTGGCCCTCATGCTCTCTGCCTCATTGACCCAACACGCAGCATTCCAAGCTTGGAAGCGCGCGCAGCCGTACATCAATGACGCGCTAACCTTGCCGCGGCCAATCTTGGAGCAGTGCGCGTTTGCTAGACGAATGTGGCCGTCGGCGCGATCGTAGAACGTGGGGTCTTCGTTGAGGTCGGCACCCATTGGGGTCCTCAGTGATTTGAAGGAATGAGAGGGTCAGAGATCACTTCGTGCAGCCTAACGTTCGCAGCGAGGCGCGCTGTGCGAAGGCACGATTAGTGCCGCGCGAAAAGCGTCGCTCTCCGCCGCGGTGTTAGCTGTCCGTCTCTTCATGGCTCAAAGTTTTCTGAGAGTGTCGGGAACCGACGAACTACGGCAGGTGGTCTAGCGTCCGCGCGTTCAGCCAATGTGCGCAAAGCTCGACCACCGATGTAGACCTCGCGTCCCTGGCAAACAACGGCGATCTTTCGATAGAAAGCCTCGGCTGATTCACCAACATGACCTTTAATGAAGCGACCACCGCTTTTGAGAACCTCGTTCGCGACAAGCGCTAATAGCGTCGGCGCTAGTCCTTTCCCACGGTGCTCAGGCAATACGTACATGTCCGCAATTTCTCCGCCGGAAGCGCAATGATGAACATCGTAAGTCATGTGCCAGACGGCGAAGCCGATCATCGATCGGGTAATGCATGCAACTGCGGCTTGAAAGTCGCGACCCAAGCCGGTTTGAAGACCGTCGACGCTTCCCTCCCACGAGCGGCCGAGAGACTCGCGCATGTATCGGGTCAATAGCGCTGCCAATTCGGGCATATCGGCGCCGACCGCTACTCGAATGTTCGGAGTCTCAGTTACCACGTCGGATCTCGGACAGCTAACGTCCCGGTTTTGGCGCGCTGTAGAAGGCGCGACGCAGGAGCACCGATGCGGAAGCGTCGCTCAACAACCGGCTGTTAAGCGTCATCATGCGCAACCGTGCGACGACGATACAAAGTCCAGGCGAGGCACAGAACAAGCGCGTACGCATACTGCCCCCCAATGAAGATGACCGTACCCCAAACGCTGTCTTGAGTCTCTTTCGACAGGACTAGGCTTAGTAGCGAGGTGGGCGCAAAGACCACCCCGACCTTGCTGAGGGCCGGCCACGAATGCAAAAAGCCGGCCCCAATGCCTACCCCAAGAATTGTGAGTACGACTGCCAGCACGGTTGCACGAGCCGCTATGGACCTGGGGTTCACGCGCTGACGCCTAACGTTCCGCATTACCGGCGCGCGCAGTTCTTGCGCGCGTCGGGGTAGATGCGATGGTTAGGCGACGTCCGAGAAGGACGCCATTAGTCGGACGGTCAACCATCCTTAATCCACCACGCGGAAATCCGCCTTGTCGAAATGCCGCGCCGACTGTGACAGGGCGCGGTTGCGTTCATCGAGCGCTTCGATTTCGATCGTGTAGTAATAGCCTTTTCTCAGCGCGATCTTGTGCTCGATCAAGTTGGCGCTGGTGCCGGAAACGATCGGGCGTTCGCGCCACTCGAACATGCGGCGCTGGTTCTCGTAACCGCGCGCGTCCCCTTGCTCGATCAGCTGCAGGCGGTAGGCCGCGGCACCGGGATAGGGCTGCCAACTAACGATCACTGGCTGCGTAAGCTTGATATCACCGTTTGGGCCGAGCTTCCTCACGGGATCGACGTAGGCCAAGTCGAGCCCTTGCCCCAGCTTGCCTTCCTCCACAACGATGACGTCGGCTTGGTGGAAGCTTTGGCGGGGCTCATCGGTCTTCCCCGCGAGCACCGTGTGCGCCACCGACGAATCGAGCTCGTAACCGTCGATGCGGTATTTGCCGTAGGGAAGCGCGACTTCGTAGCGCCCGTCCACGCCGGTCGTCGCCCATTGGCTCATCACCGCGCCGTTGAGCGCGAGGCGCAGCCGCAAGCCCTGCAGCGGCTTGCCGCCCAAAGTGACGCTCCCGACAATTTTTCCGGCTCCCGTAGCGAGCACAGTCTGGCGCGCAGCTGGAGAGAATTCCCGGGCTAAGGTGGCCTGCGTGCCATAGAAGCGCTCGACGATCGGCGGTGCGACGCCCACCGTCTTCTCGTTACGCGGCGGAAAACGGACCACCGTGCCTGGCTCGACGCGCGAGTACTGCCAGTAGAAGTAGCCATAGACCGCGGCCACGAACAGCAGCACGCCGCCGAAAGCGGAGCCGAGCATCAGCAGGAACGTCTTCATGCCGCGGCGCGTGTCATGTCGGATTCCTCTACTTTGTCGCCTAACGAATTGGTGAACGGCGGGCCCACACGATGGCACCGATTGGTATGACCTTATTGGTCCGTCCGTTCCACCTATAGTTAGGCATTTGACCCATCAGATGTCGGTAGTCTAAAAGGTCCTAGAGTTCTATTGCGACTCAGAATTCTGTCAACCAATAGCAGCACTACGATGAGTTCGATCGCACCCATCCACCAATCCGCTCGCAGTTTGTCAATATCGTATGCAACGTAATTGAAGTCGTTTCCTATCACATCATGTAAGTGCCATAGCCAGACGATCAGATTGTAAATACCATGCGCGATAATCGGCGCCCAAATGCTTTGCGTTTTGAGATAGAGGATCGCGAACCCGATCCCTGTCACCATCGCAGGCAACGTATCTGGATGGACTGCGCCAAAGACGGCGGACGACAGTATGACGCCGTACAACAGCCCCCATTTCTTTGACCATCGATGAAGCAAGTAGCCACGAAAAATGAACTCTTGTACGACTGGACTGACTACGACCAGAGAGACGAAATTAAGAAAATTCGCGCCAATGGGAAGCGCTCTGTCCGCCGAAACATAAATGATGGGCCCGAACGTCCAGTCTAACCACCACGCGACAAAGGTCGGTAAGAGATAAGAGAGCGGGATAACTGTGAAGGTAATAATTGCGGATGAAGCACAAAAGGTAAAGACAACGGTGAGTACGATAGGCTTGGTGTCCCCCCACAGTGGAGCGCGTCCTACCACATTGACACGGCCTATGAAGTGGCTAGCTAAGGCGACGCCTACCAAGAAAAGTATCAGTACTCCGTCACTGTAATAGCTATAAATGAGGTCCCGCCAGTACCACGGTAAATCAGGGATAGCCCGAGCAAGCATTCGACTGCCCGGCTTCCAGAAATAGGCAATTATTATCGCGGCTAAGCAGTACCTCACCTTAAGATTGTCAAAGGCACTCCCATTACTCATGTGCCCTGCGATGCCTAACGT
>Ga0075429_100000343_pt1 | contig 33995 bp, 39 predicted proteins | sample RhiMetdeltSRZDD3_FD_75295 | JGI IMG/M metagenome (GOLD analysis project Ga0075429, IMG submission 75295) | Populus rhizosphere microbial communities from Tennessee, USA - Rhizosphere MetaG P. deltoides SRZDD3 | ecosystem: Host-associated > Plants > Roots > Rhizosphere > Soil | place: USA...
CTTTTTTTTGTCGCGCTTGTAGCGCTGAAGATCGGGAATGGTCATCATGTGAGCCGGGCCTTGGTAATAATCTCCCCGAGCCGATGCGTTCCCTTGATCGCCATGATATGCACGCCGTCGCAATGAGGACGGACGGCCTGAATGCTGCGAACGGCAATCTCCACACCGACGTCTTCGGACTTGTCCCCCGCCGCGCGCAATTCGTCGATCATCGCCTGCGGCACTGACATGCCCGGAATGTTCGCATTCATGAATTCTGCCATCTTGGCGTTGCGCAACAAAAGAATTCCGGCCAGCACTTTGACCTTAAACGGACGAACGGCTTTCATGAAGCTCGCAAACTGGTCCGTGTTGTATATGGCCTGCGTTTGGAAAAATTGCGCGCCCGCCTTCACCTTGACCTCAAACTTGGCCAGCACAGGACCGACCAGCTCGGCTTCCGGTGTTACCGCTGCCCCGATGGTGAAGGCTGTGGATCCGTCAAGCTTGTTTCCTGCCAGATCGCGCCCGTTGTTCAATCCTTGGACAAGCCCCATCACCTGGACCGAATCAAGGTCATACACCGGCTTCGCGTCCTTGTGGTCGCCGACCGTGGGATAGTCGCCGGTGAGACAGAGGATATTGCGGATGCCAAGCATGTGGGCACCTAACAGGTCCGACTGCATGGCGATCCTGTTTCGATCCCGACAGGTCAGCTGCATGACCGGATCATGTCCCAACTCATACAGTAACCGGCACACGGGCAAAGACCCCGCCCGCATGACTGCGGCGGTGTTGTCGGTCACGTTGACGCCATGTACACGACCCAACAGTTGCTTGGCGTTCTCTAGCACGCCGTTGATGTTCGTTCCTTTCGGAGGGTTGTATTCGATTGTGACAGCGAACTGTCCCTGGTCGAGGACGTCTTTCAGTCTCTTCGGCTCCCGACTCATTGCCTTACCTCACCACCATCTTCCTTTTTTCCGATAAAGAAGGTCGGAGCATGGGCGCCTTCCACCGCGCGCACCATGGCACCCGCCCACCGTCGGGCGCGCCGAGACGCGCCCTTTTCCCATGAGAGCACCGCCAAACAGAACATGTTCGACCCGGAGCCCGTCCAATGGATCTTGGCGACGGATAAACCCCTTTTGCTGCGTGCGCAGTGCGAGCGCAGAAGGTGCCCTGATCCGGCCTACTTCAGCCCAGCCATTCTCTTAGCAGACTCCACCGTATTGTCCAGCAACATTGCAATCGTCATGGGTCCGACCCCGCCCGGAACAGGACTGATCCAAGCGGCCTTTTGGCTGACCGGCTCGTAATCGACATCGCCACAGAGCTTGCCATCCGGCAATTTGTTCGTTCCGACGTCAATCACGATCGCACCTTCACGGACCATATCGGCCGTGACAAATTTCGCCTTGCCAATGGCGACAAGCAGGAGTTCCGCTTCACGGCAGACCGCAGGCAGGTCCTTGGTTTTGGAATGGCAGATCGTGACGGTCGCGTGTCGTTGCAACAGCATGAGCGCCAGCGGCTTACCCACGATGTTGCTGCGCCCGACCACCACCGCACGCTTGCCTTCGATCGGGACGCCGGTAGATTCAATCATTTTGATCACGCCCTTCGGCGTACAGGCCTCGAATACCGGATGGCCTTCCATGAGTCGGCCGAGATTATACGGATGAAACCCGTCTGCATCCTTGTCAGGAGAAACGGCCTCCAAAATCACGCGGCTGTCGATGTGTTTGGGCAATGGCAGCTGAACGAGAATGCCGTGAATCTTCTCATCCGCGTTTTTCTTCTCGATCAGCGCCAGGAGTTCAGCTTGAGTGGTATGGGCGCTCAATTTGTGGTCGTCGACGTGAATGCCTGCCAGTTCGCAGGCCTTTTGCTTGTTCTTCACATAGACGTGTGACGCGGGGTCGTCTCCCACAAGAATGGTCGCGAGCCCCGGCTTCATCCCTGTCTTTGCCAACACCGCCGCAGATGCTCCGACCAGGCCCTCCCGCACCTGCTGCGCCAATGCCTTCCCGTCAATCAATCGAGCTGCCACAACGTCCTCCCAGTGTAGAATCCGGAGCCTGAAGGTGTGCGGTGGATCGGATGCCCCTCAGGGGATGGTCCACCCGTGACTTGCTTAAGAGAACGGCACCTTAACAGGGCAATTTTAGGCAAGTCAACGTATGGGCGGACGCTGTTTTGCACAGCATACTCGTTGGCCTTCCGCCGATTTCTTGACAGGTTCTCCACCTCACGGCTACGATGATGCGATGTCCATCGCGACGCCACCATAAAACGTCCCCCCGCCTAACCCTTATGATCCGTTACTTGTTCTGTCTTGTCATCGGATGTGCAGGCCTGTGCCTGGCGGCAATGCCCCCTTCCGCATTCGGGCAGATCACCGTCACCAACCTGCAAACCCCCTATAGCTTTGTCACCAGTGCTTCAGGAAAAGACTATTTCATTTCGAGCGTGAATGGCGAACCGGACAACGCCGACAACAACGGCTTTATCACCAAGCTGGACGGCAGCGGAACTCTCTTAGATCTCAAATTTATCCAGGGCGGGGCGGATGGCGTTACCTTGCACGCGCCAAAGGGGATGGCGCTGGTGGATGAGACTCTTTATGTGGCCGATCTCGAGACGTTGCGTGCATTCGACGCACGCACTGGGAAACCAATTGCCTCAATTCACATGGCCGATGGGAAGGCAATGGTCCATTTGACCGATGTGGCTTACGACGGCGGAGGGCTGTTGTACTGTTCGGATCAGCACGCCAATCGAATCTATCGTATCGAGTTGCCCTCGCAGAAGGTCACGTTGTTGGTGGCCGATCCGGCACTGGCCGGACCCGCTGGTTTGGCGGTGCATCCGAAATCCGGCGACCTGATCGCCGTCAGTTGGAACAAAGGCAAAATATTTGCGATCAGCCCGAGCGGCGCGGTCTCCGAGCTCTTTTCCAATGGCTTTTTCTCCAGCCGGTTCTCGAACTTGCGCGGGGTGGACTTCGATCGATGGGGCAATATGTACGTGTCCGACTTCACGACCGGCAAGGTCTGGCGGATGACCTGGGACAAACGGTTTCAGGTCATTGCCGAGTATCTGCCTTCGCCCGGCGACCTGAGCATTGATCGCACGAACAATTTAATTCTGGTCCCCTATGAGTTCGCCCATGCCGCCGAGATGAATGGCCTGGAAGCCCCCCGTGACGGCAAGTCCAAATCTGAAAAGCGGACGCTTGCGGATTACGGTTTCATTCCTCCGCCGCCAAAGCCGGCTGAAGGAACGTCAAAGAAATGAGCGCTTGCGCCTATTGTCGACAACGAAAAGGCAAACGGCCCTGTCCCGCCTTAGGGGCCATCTGCAGTCAGTGCTGCGGGGAGCACCGTCTTGTGCGGGTCTCATGCCCCCTGGACTGTGCGTACCTTGACGCGGGCAGCGGCTATCAAGAAAAACGATTGGGCGAACAGTTCATGCCCGTGCGACGGGAGTTTTACCGGGAGATCAGCGAGGTGGGAGGCGAAAAGGCGGTGGCCCTTTACAATCTGATAGAAGTCGTCACGTTCAGTTACTTTCACGGCCGTCGAGACGGTCAGGACGGTGAAGTCGTCACCGCCATCCAGGCGTTGCGACGCACGTTGAGCCCGTTGCATGTGCCCACCACGCCGATGCCCGTCTTCGCGGAACATCTCAAGAAAGAGTACGAGACCTTCAAGAAACAGAACCCCCAGCAGATTGCTGACGTCTCAACCGCTCCCGATGTCCTTGATCGTGCCTTGACCTTCGTGTCCGGGTTCTCCGGAAGCGACTTCCAATCGCGGCGGTTCTTAAGTGGACTCGTCGGGTACGTCAAAATGTACCACCCGGAGATCGCGGCACACTTAGCCAAGCAGCATCAGGCCGGCCATATCGTTCTTCCCGGTCAATCGTTCATGCCGCCGGAGGCGACTGAACCGCATACTCATGGACCGGGATGCGCGCACCATCACTAGAGGTTGACTGCAATGACCGTCGAAAGAGCGAAGAAAGTTCGAAAATCCCGTCGTGTGGACCTGCGTTGCCAACTGGGGTTCTCCTCCGAAGAAATCGAAGGAGACGCCCATGTGACGAACATTTCCACAGGAGGGTGCCGGGCGGAGTCTGAAATCAACGTCGCTGAAGGATTACAATTTGTCGTCCTGCTTCACCTTCCCGGACAAACTCCTCTCAAGATTGAGCGCGCCTCCGTACGCTGGGTCAAAGGCAACAGCTTCGGATTGAGTTTCATCCTTTTCCTGCCGTCTGAGCGGGCGAAACTTCAAACCTATCTGGAAGCGATCAAGTAGCTCCCGACATTCACTCTAGCATCGTCACTGTCATTTCAATCCGATCGTTCGGAAGATCCCGCTCATTTCTCGGCAGATTGGCGATCTTGTCAGCCACACCCAATCCCCTTGTCACTTCGCCAAAGACGGTGTACTTCCGGTCGAGAAAGAACGAATCCTCAACGACGATGAAAAACTGAGATCCGGCAGTATCCGGCTCGCCGGCTCGCGCCATCGACACGATACCTCGCTTGTGCGGCGTATCGCTAAATTCCGCCTTCAACAAAATCGGATTACCCTTTTCGTCCCTGGGCCCCCCCTGGCCGAACGTGTCTTTCCTGAGCGAATACTTGGTATTGGGGTCGCCGCCCTGAATCATAAATCCTGGAATGACGCGATGGAAAATTGTCCCGTTATAAAAACCGGACTTCGTCAACTTGATGAAATTCTCGACGTGCTTCGGGGCGAGATCGGGATACAACTTCAGTTCCATTTCTCCGAACCGAGTCTTGACGATGGCTCTTGGACGAGGGTCAGGAGGCGGCACGGCCGCCTTGACGTCGCTTTTCCCGGAGCAGCCGGCAGAAATATTCATGGCCATGATCATAGCGGTGATGAATATGAAGCCGCTTCTTTTCCCCACTAGCCGTCTCCCTCCTCCCGCCGGACCACGCTACTCGACGACGACGGTCATCTCGGCTCGCTCATTCGGGAGGTCACGCGCATTTCTCGGCAAATTGACGATCTTATCGGCCACTTCCATTCCTTTCACGACTTCGCCGAATGCGGTGTATTGCCCGTCCAGAAAGTTGGAATCCTTCACGACGATGAAGAATTGCGAGCCCGCACTGTTGGGATCGTTACTGCGCGCCATCGAGACAATCCCGCGGCGATGCGGTGTGTCATTGAATTCCGCTTTGAGCTTGTCGCTCGGTCCGCCCATCCCGTAGGTCTCAGACTTCTTCGGATCTTTCGTGTTTGGATCACCCCCCTGAATCATGAAACCTGGAATCACGCGATGAAAAATCGTTCCGTTGTAATAGCCTGACTTGGCCAGTTTGATGAAATTCTGAACATGGTTCGGGGCCTTGTCGGGGAAAAATGCAATTTCCATGTCTCCGAATTTGGTCTTGATCACAGCTCTTGACGCTTTGCCTGCGCTGGTCTCGCCGGCAACTGAAGCGGGCCCCGCGAGAGCCCACGCAGCTGTCATGACGCTCACTGCCATTGCCAGTGTCATTACGACTTTTTGCATATCTGTCCCTCCATCATGTTTCGTATGTGGCCTTTATCATACCAGCCCCGTCGACCGTCAAGGTCCGGCTTCAGCTAATGCCTGCTTTGCTGCAGACTGCTCTGCTTCCTTCTTGCTGCGACCAGTTCCTCTGCCGACGACTTTCCCGTTGACAGCGACTTCAACTTCGAAGAGTTTGTCGTGATCAGGCCCCGACTCACGAACAACGGCATATGAAGGAAGACTATCAAAGCGTCGCTGACACCATTCCTGGATCTGCGTCTTGTAATCATCCTCACCCGGACGATGCTGCTGAGTGACCACTTGCCTCAATTCGCGCTCCAACAATCCAGTCACGACGCGGCGGGATGATTCGAGTCCACCGTCGAGATACACGGCGGCGATGAGGGCTTCCAATGCATCAGCCAGCAGCGAATCTTTTTCGCGCCCTCGTGATAACTCCTCGCCACGGCCAAGCCGCAGACAATCCCCCAATCTCAGGTGTCTGGCGACTTGAGCCAGCATCGATTCACTGACCAGTCGAGCTTTATGCTTCGAAAGGACGCCCTCGGTTGATTGGGGCAGTAACGCCGCGAGTTGCTCACTGATGACAAGCGACAACACGGCGTCCCCCACAAATTCCAGCCGCTCGTTATGCGATCCCGCTGTGGTCTTCTGTTCGTTGATAAATGACTTGTGCGTCAAGGCGTCTTGAAGCAACACGGGATTGGTGAACCGATAGGCAAGGGCGGCTTGAAGCGAATCCAGCGCGGGAGCCGATGTCATACAAATACGCAGACGCCGGGCGTGAATCCGCTAGGCTTCGGGCTTTTTGAAGAGCAGGCAGGCATTGACCCCGCCGAATCCGAACGAATTCGAGAGCGCCACATTGATTGTCGCAGGTCTGGCCTTGTGAGGGACATAATCCAGATCGCATTCTGGATCGGGGTGGTCGAGGTTAATGGTCGGCGGCAGAATACCATGGTGAATGGCTAGAATGCTGAACACCGCTTCGATGCCGCCGGCGGCGCCCAGCAGGTGCCCTGTCATCGACTTCGTCGAACTCACCGGGATGCGCAAGGCCCGTTCACCAAAGACCTGCTTGATCGCCTTGGTCTCAATGACATCCGCCATCGTCGAGGTGCCGTGGGCATTGATGTAGCCCACCTGATCCTTCCCCATACCGGCATCGGCCAGAGCCAGCTCCATACACCGCACGGCGCCCTCACCTTCTTCGGAAGGCGCGGTGATGTGGTAGGCATCGCTGTTCATGCCGTAACCCACCACCTCGGCATAGATGCGTACGCCCCGCCGGCGAGCATGTTCCAGCTCTTCCAGTACGATGACACCGGCGCCTTCACCGAGGACAAATCCGTCACGGTCTTTATCGAACGGTCGACTGGCTTTCGTCGGCTCGTCATTTCGGAACGAGAGCGCTTTTGACGCGGCAAACCCCGCCACGCCAAGGGTAGTAATCGCGGCTTCTGCACCGCCGGCCACCATCACGTCCGCCTCGCCGCGCTGGATAAGCCGACACGCGTCACCGATGCAATGATTCCCTGTCGCACACGCAGTGACCGCACAGGAATTGGGTCCTTTGGCGCCCAACCGGATCGCCACCTGCCCGGAAGCGAGGTTGATGATCGTCATCGGGATAAAAAAAGGCGAGACCCGGCCGGGTCCTTTGTCTTTGAGGACCGTATGATAGTGCTCGATGGATCCCAGCCCGCCGATCCCTGAGCCGATATAGACCCCGACCTTTGTGGCCTCTTCCGGCTGTACCTTCAATGCGGCATCATCCGCTGCCAACTGAGCTGCGCCCACCGCATAATGGATGAAGGCATCCATTTTCTTAATTTCTTTTTTCTCAATGAATTGGGCGGGATCGAAATCTTTGACCTCACCGGCGATTTGGGCGTCATAGCCGGCGGGATCGAACTTGGTGATCCGGCCGATGCCGGATTGGCCGGAGCAGATCGCTTTCCAGGTTTTGTCCACACCGGTGCCGAGAGGGGTAATCAGCCCGAGACCGGTGACGACAACGCGTCTCTTCGCACCGTCGCTTTTCACGTTCAACCTTTACGATTTTTCCTTGATATAGTCCAAGGCCTTGCCGACGGTCAGAATCTTTTCCGCGTCCTCATCAGGAATTTCAATTCCAAATTCCTCTTCAAGCGCCATGACGAGTTCGACGGTATCCAGTGAATCGGCGCCCAGGTCTTCGACGAAGCTGGCTTCCGACGTCACTTCATCTTCCTCGACTCCGAGTTGTTCGGCGATAATTTTCTTCACCCGTTCATCTACTGTAGCCATAAACGTGCAATCCTCCTTCCAAATCTATCGGTTCCTCTACTGTCTCAGCTGACGCGGGACATGTCCGCAGTATGTCGTTGTCACCCCAGCTCAAGCGGCGACGGTCTATCAAGACATGAGCATGCCCCCGTTCACATGCAGCACATGCCCCGTAATATAAGCCGCATCCTCAGAGACGAGAAAGCGTACGGCGTTCGCAATGTCCGCCGGCGTCCCCAGGCGGGCAAGAGGAATTTGCTTTTGCAGCGCCTCCTTAACCTCAGGAGACAAACCCTGCGTCATCGCCGTGTCGATGAACCCGGGAGCCACCGCATTGACCGTGACGTTCCGACTGGCGTATTCACGCGCCGCGGTCTTCGTAAAGCCGATGACGGCCGCCTTGGACGCGGCGTAGTTTGCCTGTCCCACGTTCCCCATTGCGCCGACGATCGAGGCAATATTTACTATTCGACCATAGCGCTGTTTGGTCATAGGCTGCAAGACCGCTTTGGTGCAGTGAAATGTGCCGTTCAAATTCACTTGAAGCACCAGATTCCAGTCTTCTTCCTTCATCCGAAGAAGCAACCCGTCCCGGGTGATGCCAGCATTGTTGACCAGTATATCGATTTTCCCCCACTGTTTGAGCACCTGGTCGGCCATGCTCTTGGTGTCATTGGAGTCGGCCACGTTCACTTTGACATTGAGGGCCTTCCTACCGATCTTCTCGATTGCGGCAATCGCATCCTGGGAACGCACCGGATCGAGATCGGCGACGACGATGTCCGCTCCCGCCTCTGCCAGCGTCTCCGCTATGGCCCGGCCTATGCCCTGTGCCGCTCCTGTGACGATTGCGACGCGACCCTGTAGTGACATGCCTGCTGCTCCTTGTTCTATAGTCGCAATGCCGTGCGCGTGGCCGCCAGCGATTTTGGGTCATTCACATTCAGCGTGACGGCATCAGGTACGATCCTTCGCACCAGTCCGGTCAGGACGGTGCCCGGCCCCACTTCGACGAAGGTCTTGATGCCCATGCTCGCCATGCGCGTGACGGAGTCTTCCCAGAGTACGGATGAGGGCAGTTGCCGCACCAAGGATGCCGGTATATCGCCGGCGTTCACAATTGGCCTGGCCTCTGCATTGTTGATCAATGGCATACGCAAGTCGGACCAGGTAATCGCTGCAAGCTCTTTCGCCAACCGGTCGGCAGCCTTCTGCATTAGCGGTGTATGAACGGGAACACTCACGGGCAATGGCACTGCCTTCTTGCACCCCTTACTCTTGGCAAGCTCGATCGCGCGTTCCACCGCGGGTTTTTCTCCGGCAATCACCACCTGTCCCGGAGAGTTGAAGTTTGCCGCTTGAACGATTCCCGCGGAGGCTGCTTCCCGGCATGCTTCTTTGACCGCATCGGTGGAAAGCCCAAGGAGAGCAGCCACTAAACCCGTGCCAGGAGGCACCGCCTCCGCCATGTAACGTCCTCGCTTTTGCACAATGGCGACGGCGTCGCGATATGTTAGGCCCCCCGCTGCCACGAGTGCCGTGTATTCACCGAGGCTATGGCCGGCGACGGCCTGCGGGGTAATTCCGACTGACTCTAACACCCGAAGCGCGGCCACACTGCTAACGAGCAACGCCGGTTGCGTATGCTCGGTCAGGTTCAAGGTTTCCGCAGGTCCATTGAAGCAGAGCTCGGCAATATCGTACCCCAGCACCTCCGTGGCTTCGGCATAGACCTGCCTGAGCTCTGAATGTGCCTCGAAAAGCGCCTTTCCCATTCCTACCGACTGGGAACCTTGGCCAGGAAAGAGGAAGCCGACTGCTGGATTCATAAGCGGTTAGATATCTTCGAAATGCGCTGGAAAGTCAACGGCAAAAGTTCCCTGGAGCTTGCCGCCACACATCGAATGGTGCTGCGTCATAGTGCGGGCAACCACGTCTGTTGCGGAGTTCAGGTTTACCACCGGATCAGTGCTGACGCCCATGTCAACCCGGCCCCAAAGGCGCCCAGCATCACGAGAGAGCCCTTGGTAATCCGGCCCTGGCGAACGGCCTCGTCAAGAGCGATGGGTATTGACGCGGCGGACGTGTTGCCGTAGCGATCGAGGTTCAGCATGACCTTCTCAAGCGGCAAACCCAACCGCTCTGCCACCGCCTTGAGGATCCGAACGTTGGCCTGGTGCGGAACATAGAGATCCAGGTCCGAAACGGTCATACGGTTGGCGGCCAACGTTTCTCGTGCGATTTCCTCCAAGGTACGCACGGCCACCTTGAAGGTCTCATTGCCCTTCATTTTAATGCAGTTGAGTTTCTCAGCAAGCACCTTCTCGCAGGGCGGTAATCGGGAGCCGCCGCCCGGCACTGCGATCAATTCCCAAAGTGCACCGTCGGATCGTAAATGTGTGGAGAGAATGCCGTGGTCTCCTTCAGTCGCGCTGACCACCGCCGCCCCTGCGCCGTCCCCGAAGAGGACACAGGTGTTCCGGTCCGTCCAATCGGTGATCGAGGACATGACTTCCGATCCGATCACCAAGACATGGCGCATACCGGTCCGGACGTAAGCGTCCGCCATCGAGAGAGCGTACACAAATCCGCAACACGCGGCGGAAAGATCGCAGGCCGCGGCGCGTTTGGCTCCCAATTGCTGTTGAATCAAACACGCGGTGGCCGGAAGCGGATAATCGCCGGTACAGGTGGCCAGCAGGATCATATCGAGGTCGGAGGCACTGATCTTGGCATCTTCGAGTGCGCGCTGCGCTGCCTTGACTCCTAAATCCGAACACGCTTCTCCGGGACCACACACAGAACGGGCCCGAATGCCCGTACGCTCCGTGATCCATTGGTCCGACGTCGCCACCATATTCTCCAAGTCCGCATTGGAGAGGACTTTTGAGGGCACATAGGACCCGGTTCCTGTGATGTGCGACCTCATGCGGAAGGCTCCTCAGCGGGCAGGCTCTGAGAACGGCTTTCCTCGATGTCCCGTTGAATCAATTGGTCGACATGGCTTTCGGCGAGGCCCTTTGCGCGGCGGATGGCATTTTTAATTGCCTTGGCTGACGAACGCCCATGACAAATGATTGTAATCCCATTGACCCCGAGTAGCGGAGCGCCGCCGAACTCGGCGTAATCGATGCGGCGTTTCAGTCTCACTAAAGGGGTGGCGATTAACGGATACGCCAACCGTCCGAAAAACGACCCTGATATTTCCTTGAACAGCAACTTTTTAATGGTATCGGCGACTCCTTCGGAAATCTTCAGGGCGACGTTCCCGATGAAGCCATCGCAGACGACAATGTCCGCATTGCCGCTGTAGACGTCACGCCCTTCGATGTTGCCTATGAAATTTAATGCGCTGCTCCGCAACAGCTTGAACGCCTCTTTCGTCACTTCGTTGCCCTTACTATCCTCTTCGCCGATACTCAACAGTCCGATCCGTGGATTGGGCTTTTTAAAAAGATGCTGCCCATATTCGTTCCCCATGATCGCAAATTGAACGAGATGCTGCGCAGTGCAATCGACGTTGGCGCCAACGTCCAACATGATCGCTTCTCCAGTCAATGTAGGTAGACTTGTCGCGATGGCCGGTCGCTCAACACCTTTGGTCAACCCGAGAACAAAAAAGGATGCCACCATGCTGGCGCCGGTATTCCCGGGGCTCACCACCGCCTGTGCTTCAGCACTCTTCACCAACTCAGTGGCGATCCAAATGGACGAATCTCGCTTCTTCCGCGCCACCGCTGCAGGAGATTCATGCATCTCCACAACCTGCGGTGCATGCTTGATGGACAGACGGCCATCGGTGCAGCCTAGCCGGTGACAAGCATCTGAAAGCACTTTTTCGTCGCCGACGAGAATGACGTCGACGTTCAATTCCTGAGCGGCCTGAAGTGCCCCCTCGATACAGGGCACGGGACCATGGTCTCCACCCATGGCATCAAGCGCGATCTTCATGCGCGAAGATGTGATCATGACGTCGCTTACCCTAAGAAAACACTACTGAAGGGTTCGAGTACGGGAGGGAGTGTAGAGCAGTACCCCCAACGGCGCAACCGATGGGGGATGTGTGAGCCTTGCAGCAACACATCGGACGCATATCTCCTGCTCAAGCGAGGCGAGCAGCGCCCTTCCCTAGACGGTGGCAGCACATTGAGAGTCTTCGCCGGAAGCGATACGTCTAGCCCTTACACTTCTTCGACCTGGATGACGGCCTTCCCCTTGTAGGTCCCGCAGTTCAAGCACGTGTAATGAGGGAGCTTAAGTTCGTGACACTGCGGGCATACCGACATACCGGGAGGGGTGACCCGCAGTTTCTGCGTCCGGCGCTTGTCCCGTCTGGCTCTCGAATGCTTATGTTTGGGATTGGGCATCGTCTTTCCTCCAGCAACCAGTCTCTCCAGCGGCTCCTCGCTGTGACCAACTGATCAGTTTTTTGTGCTTCGAATCACCCGGATCGCTGACGGTGGGGCTTCAGTGGGACACTGGCAAGGCCCCTCGTTCAAATCTTTTCCGCATCGCGCACACAACCCGGCGCAATTGTCCCGGCAGAGCGGTTGCATCGGAGAAGCTAAGATAATGTGCTCCCGCAACATGGGCGCCAATTCAATGTGATCGCCCTGATAGAAATAGCGATCATCTCCTTCGTCTTCTGGTTCCGCATCCGCTTCCACCTTGCCCAGCATCGGTCGGCCCTTGCGGGGCTCAGCGCCCTTCAGTGAGCGCACGCTAGGTTTAGACTCCTTACCCTCACGAGCGAATGCCGCATGGATGGAAAATGCCAAGGGGTCGTCATATTCCTTCAGGCATCGAACACATTGTCGGACTGCTGTCCCTTCAAGCACACCGGTCACCGCGATCATATCGTCAGCCTGCATCAGATCCAGACTCACGGACACCGGACCCCGAAGCGTCGCATCGGCCGCCGTTAGTTCGAGTTCTTCAGCCGTCGCTTCGCCGACCAATGACAGCCCTTCCGTCGGAATATCGGCTACCAGGGGTGCGAGCAGTCCCATCGTCATACCTGCTTGTATGTCCATTCCCACGACCGTCTCTTACCGCTCTTCGGCAAAACTAATCAGCGCAATATGCCTGGCCCGCTTGACGGCGGTCGTCAACTCGCGCTGATGTCCGAGACAGTTGCCGGAGATGCGGCGGGGAACGATGCGCCCCCGCTCCGTCAAAAAATTCCTCAGAAGACCGACATCTTTAAAATCTATTGAGCCCTTTTCGATACAAAACCGGCAGGGTCGGCGCCGCTGGAAAAACCGTCCTCCCCCGCCCCCATCGCCTCGCCCTCCGCCACTGCCGCCGCGTTCACGTTCCATGTTGTCCCTCATCCTTGGGGTTCTTCGTACTCATAATTGGAATCTTCATGCATGCCGGGCTCGCCTCCGACATGTTGACCGCCGCCGCCGTCCCCGCGTTTCGGTAGAAATGTGACGGTCTGAGCGACCACTTCGTGCTTGCTGCGCTTCTGACCGTCTTCCGTTTCCCAACGCCGTTGCTGCAATCGGCCATCCACAATGATGCCGTTCCCTTTGCTGAGATACTGTCCACAATGTTCGGCCTGTTTCCCGAACACAACGATGTCTACAAAACAGACTTCTTCTTTGAGGTCGTCACCCTGTTTATAGCGCCGGCTCACGGCCAAGCCCATGGCGGCGACCGGCGTACCGTTCGGCGTGTACCGCAACTCGGGATTGCGGGTCAGATTCCCGATAAGAATGACTTTATTAAACCCGGCCACCGCTAAACTCCTCAGATGGTGCTTCCACGACCCGGCGGGGCACCAGCTCCTTTTCGAGATGGACGGTGAGGAACTTGATGATGTTGTCTTCTAATCGATAGGCATGCTCCAATTCGCCGACCGTATTGTTCGGCGCCTTGAAGTAGAAGTAGGCGTACGTCCCCTTCCGCTCACGCCGGACTTCATAGGCCAGCTTCTTTCTGCCCCAGTTCTCTGACTTGATGAATTGCGCGCCGGTCCTATCGGCGACACCCTTCATCTTCTCGATAAGCGCATTGGTCTCCTCATCGGAGACGGACGGACGAATAATGAATAGAGACTCGTAGAGCTCCATGCAGAGTTCCCTCCTGGACAAGGCCCCGGAACGCGTCCGGAGCGAGGTGTAGGTGCGCGGCCTTTCCCAGCCGGCGCGAAGCGCAGAAACTAACATAGCCGACAATGCCGGTGCAAATAGGGTCTTCATTGAGTTGACTTTTCTGCCATCTGTTTGTAACCATTGGTTACACCACATGGCTTTGGATGATGGATCGGCAGATCGTATATGTAGACATTCCTTCGTTTGGGATTGCGCTCGCCCGTGCCCAAAACACCGCGTTGCGGGACAGACCGGTGGCCATGGCGCCGGTCCATACACCGCGTGCCTTGATTCGAGAAGTTTCTGCTGAAGCCTCTTCTCAGGGACTCCAGCCGGGCATGTCCGTCGAATTGGCGCGCCTGCTTTGTCCCGATCTACGGTTGGTCGCTCCAGATTTATCGCACGCGCAGGCCGCGCACCGCGAGTTGCAACAGCGTGTCCTGTCCTTTGCACCGGTATGGGAATCGATCCGGCCTGGCTCGCTGTTTCTCGACTTGACCGGCACGACCCGGCTTTTGGGTGCGCCGATCGATATCGCCACGCGCATCGGACGTGAATTAACCCAACACCATCGATGGCACAGCGTGATTGGATTGGCTGGAAACAAACTGGTCTCACAGCTGGCGGCGACAACACTGCACCGACCGCCTCAAGTCTTATGGATTCATCCCGGATCCGAACAGCCGTTTCTCGCTCCTTTGCCGTCCATGTGGCTTCCCGGCCTCCCTCGAAGCCGCGCGTCGAAGCTCGTGCAACGGCTGGAAGATTTGAACCTTCGCACACTGGGCGCGATCGCCTCGGTCTCGCTGGCGCAGCTCGAAGCCGCGTTCGGCGCTTCCGCCGCTCTGCTGCATGACTGGGCCTTGGGGGTTGATCCATCGCCGGTCCGCCCTCCTGCCACACAGCCGATGATCGAATGGGCGCTCTCTCTCGATCCCGATGAAGTGGATGATCACCTCCTCCTCGGACGGCTGTACAGTTTGCTGGAACGGATGTGCACCACCCTTCGTCACCAACAGCGGATCTGCCGCTTTCTCCGTCTCTCCGTCCGCCACAGCGATCATGTGGAGCGAGACGCGCACGAACGATTGGCGCATGGCACGTATTGGGAGGCCGACCTTCAGCCGGTGCTCACGCGCCTGTTTTACCGGTGTATGCGCCGGCGGGTGCGCCTCACACGATTAACGCTGCAGGCGGGAAGACTGGAGCCGCCGGCCGAGCAACTGTCGCTCTTTGACGCGTGGACCTCGGCCCCGCCGGCATCCCATCGGCTGTCCAGGGCACTCGATGCGATTCGCGCGAAATTCGGCGAGCAGTCCCTGTCCTGGGGGAGAACCCTGCGATGATGCCCCCTTTTCTCCACCTGCATGTCCATTCTGAGTATTCGCCGATGCGCGGAGTGTCGTCGCTGGCGACACTCTGTCGCTCGGCGCGCCAATACGGATTCCCCGCCATGGCCCTCACGGATACCAACGGATTGTACGGCGCCATCCGGTTTATCGAGGAAGCGAAGCAGCAGGGTCTTCGGCCCATTCTTGGAGCAGAGTTGACGACCCACAACCATCGGGCGGTCCTGCTGGCCAAAACGCCGGCCGGTTATGCGTCGCTCTGCCGTCTCCTGTCCGAACGACATTGCGATCCATCGTTCGATTTTATCCAAGCCGTGGCGCGTTATCGTGATGGCCTGATTGTGGCCACTGATGACGAAGTCGCCCTCCGAACCTGGGCGTCGGAATCGCGACAGGATCTGTATGTCGAATTGACCCCTGGGCCGGCCATGCATCACACTGTGCGGTTCAGCCGTCGTGCAAACCTTCCCTCCGTTGCCACCAATCGGGCCTACTTTTCACGCACGGATGAGTTTGCGACGCATCGCCTCTTGCGGGCAATCGCCACGAACACGACGCTCTCACGACTGCCGGCACAAGAGTGTTGCGCACCAACTCAATGGCTGATGCCCGCCGCCCTCATGGCCTCTCAGTTTCCTCACGTTCCCGATGCGCTGGAGAATACGATTCGTATTGCGGAAGCCTGCCATAGCGATTGGCGTTTCGGCGACACGATCTTCCCGGCCTTTCGCCGACTGACCGATGACGATGCCTTTGCCGTGCTCAAAGCGAAAACGTATACGGGGGCACTGAGACGGTATGGCCGCCTATCGAGCGCCGTCCGCAATCGAATCGAAAAGGAATTGGCCGTCATTCGGCAAAAAAGTTTCGCCCATTATTTTCTTGTGGTGGAAGAAATCGTCCGCCAGGCGCCGCGTACTTGCGGCCGGGGATCGGTTGCGGCTTCGATTGTCTCGTATTGTCTGCAGATCACGCATGTCGACCCGCTCAAGCATCATTTGTTCTTTGAGCGGTTCCTCAATCCCGGCCGCAAAGATCCACCGGACATCGACATCGATTTTCCGTGGGACGAGCGGGATCAAATCTTGACATGGGTATTCCAGCATTATGGTGACCGTCAGGCTGCCATGGTGGCAAATCAGAACAGCCTGGGCTTCCGCGCGGCCATCCGCGAGACGGCGAAGGTCTATGGGATCTCAGCCGCGGAAATCACGGCGATCGCTTCACGCATCACACGGCAAACAGGTCTCCTGCAATTTGCCGACGTGCCGACCAACGGGCAATGGGTGAACCGACTCTCGCAGGCGCTGCGACTCCAAGCACCATGGCCCGAGATACTCGCCCAAGCCCTTCGTGCGCAGCATCATTTTCGCCACCTCTCCATGCATTGCGGCGGCCTGGTGATTGTTCCGGACGAGATTAGGCGATACGTGCCGGTGGAGTTCACAGCAAAAGGGCTACCGGTGATTCAATGGGAAAAGGATCAGACGGAGGAAGCGGGGCTCGTCAAAATTGATCTGCTGGGCAACCGCTCGCTTGCGGTCATCCGTGATGCGATTGCCGCCGTTGCGTGCCACACCGGGCATACGATTGACTATGCGAGTTGGGATCCGCTGACGGACCAATCCACCCGGGATCTGATCCGACGCGGAGATACCATCGGCTGTTTCTATATTGAATCTCCCGCCACAAGGCTCTTGCTCAAAAAGCTCTGGAAGGGGATGCCTGCCGAACGTCTTGCCGTGGCCGACGTCTTCGACTATCTCGTGATGGTCTCTTCGCTGGTCCGGCCCGCCGCGATCACCTTCGTGAACGACTTCGTCAGGCGTGCGCACGGGCACTCGTATGATCCTCTTCACCCCGTGATGGAATCCATCCTGAAAGAAACCCATGGCATCATGGTCTACCAGGAAGACGTCACGAAAGTGGCGATGGCGCTCGCGAATTTTTCATTGGAAGACGCGGACCAACTGCGGAAGGTGATCAGCAAAAAACACAAACACCGGCAGCTGCGGGACTATTATCATCAGTTTTGCCGCGGTGCAGCAAAGAACGGCGCCTCCTCGGTCACGATCGCCAAAATCTGGACAATGATCATGAGTTTTGCCGGCTACAGTTTCTGCAAGCCTCATTCGGCCAGCTATGCTCAAGTCTCGTTCAAGTCCGCCTATCTACGGGCTCATTACCCCGCCGAATTCATGGCCGCTGTCATCAGCAATGAGGGCGGTTTTTATTCGGCCTTCGCCTATCTCTCGGAAGCCAGACGGATGGGACTGGCGATCCTCCCTCCCGATGTGAATACAAGCGATTGGGCTTATCGCGGCGAAGGAGACCGGCTTCGAATGGGCTTAATGCAGGTGAAAACGATTCCCAAACCGGTTGCGACGGCGATCGTGGCCGAACGTGACCAGGCAGGTCCGTTCCGATCGTTTCAAGATTTTCTCCGACGCGTGCCTCTTGAGTCCATGCATGCCCGGGCGCTGATCCGCGCCGGCTGCTGCGATTCCATTTCCGGCGAATTGACACGACCGGCTCTGTTGTGGCGGCTGTTCGCTGGGAAAGAAGCCGACCCCTTACCTGTCCCGGACGAATATCCGGCTTCCCAAAAGCGAGGTCATGAGATCGAGGCGTTCGGCTTTCTCGCCAGCCGCCATCCCTTGACGCTGTATCGTAAGCAGATCGAGCAACTGCGCCCGTTGCCGGCCTCGCAGATGCATCAGTACATCGGATACCGCATCACCATGGTGGGATGGCTCATTACCGAAAAGGCGGCAGAAACCAAACAGGGTCTGCCAATGGAATTCATCACGCTTGAAGATCACACGGCGCTGTATGACGCCACGCTTTTCCCCGACGTCTATCGGCGGTGTTGCCATGTGCTTTCATCCAACCGGGCCTATGTCGTTCAGGGACTTGTAGAGGAGGCCTTTGGTGTCGCGACCCTTACCGTGCTAAATCTGTACCCGCTGGATTCCACAACCGACGTCGAATGGCCGCATGAGAAAACGTGGTATGATGGCCTATGCGACGCCCCGCCCGATCAACGGACTCATTCATCCCCTCTCATCTAAGTCTCCCCACAGTACAAGAGGCGGCTGCCCGCTGCACGGGATGCGACTTGTACAAGCAGGCCACCCAGACCGTCTTTGGAGAAGGCCCGGCACATGCTTCGATCCTCCTGGTTGGCGAGCAACCGGGGGATCAAGAAGACCGCGCGGGTCATCCCTTCGTAGGACCGGCGGGGAAAATTTTAGATAAGGCACTCGACGAAGCGGGTATTGACCGGCGGGACTTGTACGTCACGAATGCCGTAAAACACTTTAAATGGGAACCGCAGGGCAAACGCCGCAAACACAAGAAACCATCAGCATCTGAGATCGCCGCCTGCCGGCCCTGGCTCGAAGCCGAATTGCAGGTAGTACGGCCGCGCGTCGTCGTCTGCCTCGGCGCGACCGCAGCTCAGTCAGTCTTCGCCAAGGCCGTCCGGCTGGGCGAAATGCGAAGTCGGGCGTGGGCGACCCCGCTAGCCGACACCGTTTTTGTTACGGTCCACCCTTCTGCTATCCTTCGACATCCCGAATCGGCGCAGCGCGAACAAGAGTATCGCAGTTTCGTCCAGGACTTGCGTCACATCACGTCGCACCTGCGGAAAGCGGCTTAACAGATCATGCCGCGCTCACGTCTCTCTGCCAAGGCTGGCCTGCTCATTATCGATATGATCAATGAGTATCGCTTCGATGACGCAGATAAGCTGTTTCCCGCCATCGAACAGACGGCAGCACATATCGCGGACTTGAAACGGGAGATGAAAGCGCGCAGTCTACCGGTCGTCTATGTCAACGATAATTTCGGCAAGTGGCAGTCGGACTTTCGTAAACTTGTGACTCGATGTCTGCATGAGCAATGCCGTGGCAAAGCCATCACTCAGATTCTACTGCCAGATGAAGACGATTACTTTGTTTTGAAACCCAAGCATTCAGGCTTCTATGCGACGCCGCTAGATTTGCTGCTTCGCTATCTGCACGTTGAGCGAGTGATTATTACCGGAGTGGCCGGCGACAATTGCGTCTTGTTCACCGCGGCCGACGCCTACATGCGTGAGTTTGAAGTGACCGTGCCTTCGGATTGTGTCATCTCGATCGATACCGATGCTAATCGCTCGGCCCTGAACCACATGCGAGTAGCGCTCAAAGCAGAGATCGATCCTTCAGTCGCATTATTGACCCGCCTCGCGGCGTAACCACATCCTCTAGATAGACGGTGTTTCTAAGACAGGGGTCGGCTGCGCATGAATCTCTGACATGTGGAACGAGTAGGTGTAAATGGCGCAAGAGAACAGTATCGATGGGCAGGGCGGTCAATCACACGTTGAACCGGAAATACACAATGTCAGCTTCCTTAATGACGTATTCCTTCCCTTCCAGCCGGAACAAGCCCTTTTCTTTCACCTTGGCTTCTGATCCGCACGCCAACAGATCATCGTAGTCGTACACCTCGGCACGGATGAAGCCGCGCTCCATGTCAGAATGAATCTTCCCGGCTGCCTGTGGAGCCTTGGTATCCTTCGGAATTGGCCAGGCGCGCGATTCTGTCTCGCCTGCCGTGAAGAAGGTGATGAGATGGAGCAGGGTATAGGCTTCCCGTGTCAGGCGCACGAGACCGGACTCGGTCAGCCCCATCTCATTCAAGAAGTCTGCTCGTTCACCCTCGGGCAACGAAGCGAGCTCGGCCTCGAACTGACCGCAGATTGACACAACACGAGCCCCACGTTTCTGCGCGAAGTCGCGAACCTTCTTGACGGTCTGTTCATCGGCATTCTTGTCTTCTGATACATTGGCTACAAAAAGCACCGGCTTGGCGGCAAGCAGCTGACAGTCGTTGAGGATGAGCCGCTCCTCCGGCGTATAAATCAGATTGCCCAGCCACTCGCCTTTATCGAGCAGTCCCATGAGTCTGCTCAGAAACTCCACTTCGAAGGCGGCTTTCTTGTCACCGGCTCTGACTTTTTTCTCAGTCTTCTGCTTCCGGCGGTCGAGTGTGTCTAAGTCGGAGAGCATGAGCTCGGTCTCAATAACGCCGATATCTCTGAGCGGATCGACGCTGCCGTTGACGTGCACGACGTCCGTACCATGAAAGCAGCGTACGATGTGCAATAGTGCATCCACTTCGCGGATATGGGCCAGGAACTGATTACCCAGACCTTCCCCTTTGCTCGCGCCTTCAACTAAACCGGCGATATCACGGACTTCGAGCGTACTATAGGTAGTCTTCTTGGATTTGAATATCTCAGTCAGCCTGAGCAGACGTGGATCCGGCACCAGCGCAATCCCGGTGTTGGGATCAACGGTGGCAAACGGATAATTGGCAGCCAGAGCTCCGCCCCCGGTGAGAGCATTGAACACCGTGGTCTTGCCGACGTTCGGCAAACCGATCATACCGCAACAAAGTCCCATACGTGGCGTCCTGAGTCCGGAACAGTAAGCCTTGCCTGAACCCACCGACAATGGGCGCAGTAGCTAATACCCGGTTTTCAGCCTCTCTTCTCCATTCGGCGCATCAGGTTCACGGACGTTGAACTGATTCATGGCAGTTTCGGTGCCGCGATGGATGAGGATTTCGAGCGCGTCCACCGCTCGCTCAAGACAAGGCTCGATGATGTCCATCTCATCCTTGGTGACCACGTCCAGGACGTAGTCCGCCGAGTCTTGCACCGGCGCGGGGCGCCCGATACCAATTTTAAGCCGGACGAATTGAGAAGTGCCCAGCGCTTCAATCACCGACTTGATGCCGTTGTGCCCGCCATGCCCTCCGGCCTGTTTGATGCGGAGGCGGCCAGGTTCCAGGTCCAGATCGTCGTGGACGAGAATGAGATCGTCGCTGGTGAGCTGCAACTCCCGGAGAAGACCTTTCAGCGGAGGGCCTGTAACATTCATGAAGCCGAGGGTGCCGGCAAGTTCAATCAGGGTAGATCCCTGACGACCGGACCCTCGTTGAGCGGTACCACCCCGGGCAAGACGGATAGACCAGCGAGCAGCGGCCCGCTCGACGACCCACATGCCGGCATTGTGCCGCGTCTGGGCATATGCCGCGCCAGGATTGCCTAGGCCGACGATGAGGCGCAACGTTACTTCTTTTTCTCGGCTTCTTTCTTCTCGGCTTTTGGAGCTGCGGCCGCGGCGGTAGCCTCTTTCTTGTCGCCGGGTTTTGCTTCAGCACCCGCAGCCGGCGCCCCTGCACCAGGAGCAGCTGCCACGCCTTCGGCCCCTTCGGCCGCCGCCTTGCCTCTTGCGACTACTTCCGGCTCTTTTGCGCCTTCAGGACCGGCCGCCTGGCTCGTCAGCAGGGCTTCAAGCTTGGCATCCGACATAGGAACCGCCACGCTCACCACCATTTGATCGAGATCGTCCAGATAACGCACCCCTTCAATTTTCGCGATCTCCTTCAAGTGGATGCCCTGACCAATAGTCAATGGCGAGGCATCGACTTCGATATGGTCCGGCAATGCACCCGGCAAACATTCGACGTATAGCTCTCGCGTGTTGTAGTGAAGAATGCCGCCTTCTTTGACTCCAGCCGGTGTCCCGCCAATCACGTGCACAGGAACCTTCACTCGAATCGGCTTGTCCATCGAGATTTCGAACAGATCGGCATGTAAAATATGTCCTTCGACCGGATCCACCTGGAAATCGCGTAAGAGGGCGGTTCGTTTGGGCTTGGTCTTCGCCCCGTTGACCGTGAGTGTGATCAACGCTGTGCTTCCGGCCTGTGATTTCAAAATTTTCGTCAAAGGCTCTGGTTCGATTGTCAGCAACAGGCACTCTCCCTGACCATAGAGAACGCCGGGCACTTTCCCGCTCCGCCGGAGCTGGCGCGCCGCGCCTTTTCCGGATTTTTCTCTGACTGTGACCGCCAAATCAAATTTCATGCTACTCCTCCGTCCCCTCTGACTTTTGAGATGTCCCGGTTAGGCGTTAGGCAAACAGCGAACTGACCGACTCATCTGCGTGTATGCGCCGGATGGCCTCACCGAGCAAGGGCGCCACCGACAACTGATGAATCTTCGGACACATTCGCTGTTTCTCTTGGATTGGAATTGTATTGGTAATGATTACTTGCGTGAGGCAGGACTGTTGGAGCCGTTCCAACGCGGGTCCGGATAGAACGGCATGCGTGCACGCTGTCCAAACTTCGCGCGCACCTTTATCCGCACAAGCCTGTGCACCTTGAACAATCGTACCCGCCGTGTCAATCATGTCGTCCAGCAACAGGGTGCTCTTCCCTTTGATGTCACCGATGATGTTCATGATCTGTGTCTGGTTCGGCCCCTCACGACGCTTGTCAATGATAGCCAGATTCGCCTGCAGGCGCTTGGCAAAGGCGCGGGCCCGTTCCACACCGCCAGCGTCGGGTGAGACAATGACCAAGTCGTTGACTTTCTTTTTGGTGATGTAATCCAGCAGCACCGGTAAAGCGTACAGGTGGTCCACCGGCACGTTGAAGAAACCTTGAATCTGTCCGGCATGGAGATCCATGGTGAGGACCCGGTCGGCGCCCGCCGTCGTGATGAGATCCGCCACCAGCTTGGCGGTAATCGGGACGCGAGGCTGATCCTTTCGGTCCTGCCTGGCATAGCCGAAGTACGGCATCACGGCCGTAATGCGATAGGCAGAGGAGCGTTTGAGCGCATCGATCATGATCAGCAATTCCATCAGGGAATCGTTGACGGGGCAGCAGGTCGATTGCACGACATAGACGTCTGCCCCACGCACATTTTCTTCGATCTTGATACGGAGTTCCCCGTCGCTGAAGGATGACACCGTCGCCTCTCCGAGTTTCGCGCCGAGATAGGCGCAAATCTCATGGGCGAGTGCCAAGTTTGCGTTGCCAGAGAAAATCATCAATTCTCTGCTCATCGATCCCCCGAACACTTTTCCTTATCAGAAGTGGAAATACTGTCGTACGTGATCGTTTCGACGGCGGGCATCGGTGAGCGCACTCTCGAACCCACCGCCATTCGCTCGCGATGTTGAGGAAGCCAGTTAAGGGACTGAACTGTAACGGAATTCAGACAAGATTGTCAACCGAGCGGGACCTAGCCAACACTAAGAGACAGCCACTGGCTCCGAGCAAGTTGGAACGACAAAGACTTGGAGCCGGTGGTCCTGGGCGAGATGCGCATGCGCCCGCCGGGCTGCTGATTCGGTACTGAATATCCCAAACATCGTCGCTCCACTGCCTGACAGCAGGGCAAGGTCAGCACCCTGCGTGCGCAGAGCGTCCTTGATCTCGCGTAGCACCGGATAGCGTGCAAAGACGGGAGCTTCGAAGTCGTTTTCTGCTGCGGTTACAAGCTGTGTCCAGGTGAGCCGGCTTTGTCGGTCGATCGCCAGGTGGGGAGAGGACAGCGGGCGGGCATCTGTACGGCTCGCGGCAAGCTCCCGATAGGCCCATTTTGTTTCAACACCGAATCCCGGTTTCGCCAGCACTACCCAGCGGCTCTCTTCCATCCACACCGGTTTCACGGCCTCACCACGCCCGGAGACCACTGCGGCAGGTGCGAATAAAAAGAACGGCACATCGCTGCCCAACTGTTCGGCGACTGACTGCATCTGTTCTCTTGACCATTCCAACTCCAACAGTCGATTAAGACCAAGGATGGTGGCGGCCGCGTCGCTGCTGCCTCCGCCGAGCCCTGCTCCCATTGGAATCCGTTTTCGGAGTTCTACGTCGAGGCCGAGGGAGAGAGAGGCTTGATCGAGGACGGCAGCTGCTGCCCTATATACGAGATTGCTGGAGTCTGTCGACAAGAGCTCGGTATCACAAGTCAGGCGGATCCCTCCAGGCGAAGCCGCACGGATTTGCACCTCGTCCTCCAGCGCGACCGTCTGCATCACCGACCAGAGATTATGATAGCCATCGGAGCGGCGATCGAGGATGCGAAGAATGAGATTGATCTTGGCGGGAGCATGAACCGTAATCGAAGAAGGGCCGGAGTGAAACGATCCTGACTCGCGGTTAGTCACGACCTCCTTTTATAGCATATTTTTCCAGGCGATAACGGAACGATCTGGTGTTCAACTTCAACAGCCGGGCCGCTTTCTTCTTGACCCATTTCGAACGTTCCAACGCTCTCATCAAAAGATCCTTCTCAATGCCGTTGATAAGCCCTTCTAGATCCAGCCCATCCTCCGGAAGATCCGTCGGGACCCCTTGTGATTGCTGAGGCGCGAGTGCGTGATGGAGCCATCCACGGACATCGGTGTCGCTTACGGTGCCAGTCGAAAAGGCAACGACACGCTCGATCAAGTTCTCCAGCTCCCGCACATTGCCTCGCCATTCATGCCCCAATAGGACATGCATCGCCTCCGACGTCAGGGTTGGCGCTGCCTTCCCGCTTTCGTGCGAGAATCTCTCGAGAAAATGTGCGACGAGGAGCGGAATGTCCCCGGCCCGGAGGCGCAGCGGCGGAAGGCGGATGGGAATGACGTCGAGACGATAATAGAGATCTTCTCGGAAGGAACCATCGGCCACAGCTTTTTCAAGCTCGCGGTTCGTCGCCGCAATGATCCGCACGTCGACTTTCACGTCCTGACTGCCGCCCACTCGTCGGAATTCCCGTTCCTGAATGACTCGAAGGAGCTTCACCTGTATGGCCGGCGTGGTGTCGCCAATCTCGTCTAAAAAAATGGTCCCGCCGTTGGCGATTTCGAACAACCCGGCTTTGTTCGCCACCGCCCCGGTGAATGATCCCTTCATATGACCGAACAACTCACTCTCGAGTAAGGTTTCCGGTACCGCACTGCAATTAACCGCGACAAAGGGCATGGGACTCCGGGCGCTGTTGTAATGGATCGCCCGGGCGACCAATTCCTTCCCCGTTCCGCTTTCCCCACAGATCAGCACATTGCTCTTCGAGTCAGCCACCTTGCGCACGACGTCAAACACTTTTTGCATCGCCTCACTCTGTCCCACGATCTGCGCGAAGGAGGACTGGCTGGCCATTTCACGCTTGAGTAGCATGTTCTCTGTAGACAGCCGGCGCTTTTCAAGTGCGTTACGGATGATGAGCTGGACTTCGTCTACCTGGAATGGCTTGGTGAGATAGTCATAGGCGCCTTGCTTCATCGCTTCCACGGCGGAATCCGCCGTTCCGAAAGCAGTCACGACCAACACGACCGTTTCGGGCGAGGAGGACTTCACCGCTTTCAGCACGTCCATTCCGTCGGCTCTAGGCATGCGGAGGTCGGTGATGACGAGATCGTAGATCTCCTTGTTGACCTGGCCGATCGCTTGCTCCCCGTCGGAGGCTTCGGTGACCTCGTACCCGGCGCGCTTGAGCATAATGCTCATGACTTCCCGGAGACTCTTTTCATCATCAACGACTAAGATCTTTTCCACGGCGTTCGTCCCTCATGCCATAACCGCACACCATCTTCACCAGAGCGGGGCAGGCACACCACAAAGCATGTTCCCCGTTGCGGCTGGCTCTCAACCTTGATCCAACCGCCGTGCAGATCGACAATGCGATGAACGGCGGCCAGCCCCAAGCCCGACCCTTCTTTCTTCGTTGTAAAAAATGGGAGAAAGATCTTGTCTAAATTGTCCTGCGCAATGCCCTCGCCCGTATCCTGGAAGGCGATTTCGACGACGTCACCGCTTCGTCCGGCCGCGTCGATATGGCGACACCCTGTCGAGATGGTAAGTTGCCCGCCTTCCGGCATGGCATCAAACGCATTGGTGGCGAGATTCCAAAACACCTGACGCATTTGATTCTGGTCCACCTGAACCATCAAGGCTCCGACGGCCAATGAGGTCGCGATCGTCATCCGTTTTCTGATCCGCGCTTCATGTTGTACTAGATCCATCGTCTCAGCAAGAATTTTGTTTATATTGTGTTCGGCCAAATCGAGCTCCGGCGGCCTGGCGTATTGAAGAAACTCGGTAATAATGGCGTCCAGCCTCGTCGCCTCCCGGATGGCGATGTCCATGAGCCGCCGGTCGGTCGCATCGGCGGTCGACTCCTTCCGCAGCATCTGCATCGCACCGGCCAAGGCCCCCAATGGGTTTCTGATCTCATGGGCCATTCCGGCGGACATTTCGCCCAGGTTGGCCAGCCATTCCTTGCGCCGCATTTCTGCTTCGAGCTCTCGAATTTGCGTCAAGTCCTTGAATACACCGACCAACCCATGTTCCTCCCGTTGTTCGTACAGCGGCGAGACGGTCATGCCGAGCACAAGGCGGTTGCCGTGCGCATTCTTGCACTCCACCTCAAACCGCGTCATGGCAGGCGGCGCCCCCGCGGCTGCGTCGTCGGAAGGCTGATTCGGATGCCAGTTGAAAATTTCTCGCCAAGCCCGCCCGAGGACCTGACCGGCAGTGTAGCCGGTCAGTTCTTGCGCCGCGGGATTGAAAGACGTGAGGGCGCCTGTAGCGTCGGCGGTAAAGATCCCGCTACTGATGCTCCGGACGATGTTTTCGTGAAAGGCTTGCAGCCGGTTCAACCCTTGTTCTTTTTCGCGAAGCGATTGATCGACGCGATACAGTTGATCCGCCAGCGTGCCGCTCAGCAATCCGACGACGAGAAGCGCCAACGCATACACACCGAACGTTTGGAACACCTCGGCCGCACTGACGTGTCCTGCCGGCACACTGCCCCAGCTTGGCGCAAAGCCGTAGAGTTGGGCATTCGTCACTACGCCGAACACAATGATGCAGGTGCATGCCGCAAACAGGCCGACGCGACGTTGTGGGATCAGGCTGGCGACGGCAACCGTGATGACATACAGGACCGCGAAGGGACTCTCGACTCCTCCGGTGCGCGCGACCAACACTGTTTCAAGGAGGAAATCGATGCCGACTTGGATCCAGAAGAACGTTGCGAGGGCCGAACGTGTTTGTACCGTACGAAGCAGGACCGCGGAGGGAATGGTCAGCGCATAGGTGAGGACGATGAGTGTATAAAAAGTATCAACACGTTCGCCATTCGTCGCTTGAAAGATGAGCGATACGCCCAGCATGAGGGTGACGAAGGTCACCCGAAGCCCCATCAACCACTGAAGCCTGGCTCGCAGAGCATCCATGCGTTGACACGGTTCGAAGAAGCCCACCCGGACCGGGCGCGCGAAGAAAACCGGCAAGGAGGGGCACAAGAGCCTACCCAATCGCGGAGGCCATCTTGAAGATTGGAAGATACATCGCGATGACAATGAAGCCGATCACGACGCCCAAGAACACCATCATCATGGGTTCTAGTAATGACGTCAGCGAGGCCACCGCCTGATCGACCTCATCTTCGTAGAAATCGGCTATCTTTCCGAGCATGGCATCGAGCGCACCCGTGGATTCTCCCACTGCAATCATGTGGGTGACCATCTTGGGGAACACCTGACTCTGGGTCAATGGATCCGCAATCGTTTTGCCGCCGCTGATGCTGACGCGCGCGTTCAGCAGCGCCTCCTCGATGACTTTGTTGCCGGAGGTTTTGGCACAAATGGACAACCCGTCGAGAAGTGGGACGCCGCTCGAGAGCAATGTTCCCAGCGTACGGGTGAACTTGGCCACGGACGCCTTGCGAATCAGGTCGCCAAATATCGGCGTCTTCAGCAGAAACTTGTCGATTGCCATCCTACCCTTTGGCGTCGCGTAGTATTTCTTTACAAGCGTCACTGCTCCGATAATGAGCCCGACGGCAATGTACCAAAACGATTGAAAGGCATTGCTGATGTCGATGACGAGTTGCGTTGGCCCCGGCAAGCCGACTTTGCCGCCTGAGAGCTCTTCGAACATCTTGGCGAAAATGGGAATCACGAAGATCATCAGGACGGTGATCACGATGCCGGCGACGCCGAGAATTGCCGACGGATAGATCATGGCCGACTTGATCTGCCCCTTAAGCTTCATGGCCTTTTCAATATGCTTCGCGAGGCGAGTTAATATGGTGTCGAGCAAGCCGCCGACCTCGCCTGCATGCACCATGTTCACGTACAGGTCGTCGAATACTTTGGGATGCCGACGCAACGCGTCGGAAAACGTGGAGCCGGCTTCTACTTGGCCCCTCACTTCGCCCACCGTTTCGCGCAGCACTTTATTTTCAGATTGCGTGGAAAGGATTTCGAGACATTGCACAAGCGGAAGGCCGGCATTGATCATGGTTCCGAACTGACGCGTGAAGACCACCAGGTCTTTGTCAGTCAGACCGGACCCGAAGCTGAGCGTGAGTCCTCCCTTGCCGGTTTTTTCTTCCAGACTCGTGACGACAACACTTTGCTTGCGGAGCTGGTCGACCGCCTCATCTTTGGTCTTGGCAGTCAGTTCACCTTTCTTGACCGCACCGGACCGTGAACGCCCGACATATGCAAAGGTCGCCATAAGTCACTCTCACCTTCTCGAGAGTTCGTTCAACAACCGAACTTTCGATGGAAATACCTACGTGGCGAGTGTACTGGTGACCCCAAAAACTGTCAAACAAATGCACAATCTGTGCGAAGTAGCGGCGAGAGCGCTTAGCTAGCAATCACGTTGGAGATGCCCCAACAGATCGGTAGCCACGATAAAGATAATGACAGCCGGAGGAGACCGTAAATGCGACCATGACGACCAAGAGGGGGTTCAGCACGGAGAGATCCAAGTGACGTGAGCTCAAAAAAATCACAAGCAGCACGTAGGAGAGCTGCAATAAGGTGGCCGCTTTCCCGAAAAATGTCGGAGCTATATCAATATTCGACTCTGTGAACTGCGCCACGGCGGTTCCCAGCAGAAGCATCGCATCGCGACTGACCACAAGAATGGTGACCCAGGAAGGAATGAGATGGATCGTGGAAAGCGTCACGAACCCTGACGTCAGCAGCAGTTTATCGGCCAACGGATCCAGGAACGCACCCAAGCGAGTCCGTTGATTTGCCGCGCGAGCGATGGTTCCATCGAGGGCATCCGTAACACCGGCCACCAGCAGGACGATCATGGCCCCGTCGAACCGTTCGTAAATTAATAACCCGACGTAGACCGGAATCAGCAAAATGCGAAGAATGGTCAGACTGTTGGGGATATTCATGCGGTGTAGGAAGCATCCGGCGCCGCGCTGAGCAGCGAAATAATAGGAGGGGTGAGCAATGATGTCAACGGCTTGCAGTCGCCGGTCGATCGCCCTATACTGCAACTCCGCCTATACGGGGAATACCGATGAACGTGCTGGCCTCGCTGTTTAAAAGAGACGGACTAGTCGAAAAGCATCAACTCGAGGGGGTTGACCCCAGCGATCGTTATTTCAATCGAGCCGTTCTTGTCAACCGCACCCCTTCCGGCTACTCGGCCAAGATGATGTACGAGGCCCTCACCGTCGAAGGCCAATCGCACCCCACGATTGCAGCCGCTATCACTGAGCTCGTCGACAAGTTGCAGTCGCTTGGCTTCAGCCGGCTCAGGACCAGGGCGAATTTCAAAGGCACGAAATATCTCGCAGAGAAAGAAACCTGGATCGAGTATCAGGACCTCGCTTGATTCAATTGGTCGCGCTTACGATTTCGTGAAACACCGCATCATGAATCAGCGGGCGGAAGGCCCGGATCGCTTCATTCTTCCGGGTTGGATGTACGCGATTGGTGAGTAACACTATTTCCAATTTTCTCCGGGGATCAATCCATAATGAAGTCCCCGTATATCCCAGATGGCCAAAGGACTCCGGAGATAAGTGGCTGCCGGATGACGAAGGCGCCGTCGGGGTATCCCATCCCAGTGCCCAACTGGAGTGCGAACAAAATGACGACGACTTTTGTGTGAACTCGCGAACGAGTCTCTGCTCAAGCATTGACCGTTGTCCTTCATAGGAGCGAAGCCAGACCCCAGAGACGGCCAGCACGGCTTCCGCGGTGCCGAACAACCCTGCGTGCCCTGCAACACCGCCCATGGCCGCGGCATTCGCGTCATGTACTTGTCCTTTCAGCCATTGCCGCCTCCACACATCCCATTCCGTTGGAGCGATTATTGAGACATCCACTGCCGGTCGATCTGGAGAGGACTCCGCCCCAGTGGGATTGAAGCACAGTGGGTGCGCTCCCAGCGGCCTTGCCACGGACTCGTGAAAATATTCGTCCAGCGGCTTTCCACTCGCGCGTTCGACGGCCAAACCCAGCAGAATAAAACCAAGGTCGCTGTACTCGCTCCCCTCGCCTCTCCGGTACATCAATGGTTCCTCGCCGATGAGGTGCAGCACCGCTTGCCGTGCTGATTCAGATCGGCCCCATGCGATGCCTTTGGCTGTGAGTCCCTCATACAATGGACGCCATCCGGGAAGGCCAGAGCAATGTTGGAGGAGATGCCGTAGGGTGGCTGCCCCGATGGGGGCGCCCTCGAGCTCGCCAAGAGTGTGTTTTACGGGTGCATCGAGGTCCAGCTTTCCTGATTGCACCAGGAGGAGGATGCAGGTCACGGTGGCCAGCGGCTTAGTCAGCGACGCCAGGTCATAGACTGTGGAAGTGCGCACGGGGTCTTGCGGATCCGACGAGAGACAGCCGGCCACGATACAACTCTTGAGTTCACCGGCCAACCGCACCGCCAACACCCCGCCGGGGAATACGCCGTCCCGCACCGCCTGATCCATTGCGGCGTGGATGACACTAGGTCCTTTCATAGACAGTAGCCGCCAGCGATGGAAGACGCGACGTGAAAGACCGTGCTTCGCTCCCCCTGGACTGGAAGCTCAACCATGCACTAGGCATTCGCAAGGGTATAGGTTCGACAACAAGTGAAGAAGGGAGGGCGCGCAGGAAGGATCGCTTTAACATCCTCTCACAATGCAGGGCTCGATTCTCCCTCGAGCTTATGCTCGGCACTCGGAGTACTGTCTTGGAACGCTTCTTGTTCCTCCACTTCCAGCATCCGCTCGAACGTGCGCAACGTCGCACGCAAGCGTTCGACCATTAAGAGCCGCTGCTTTTGCAGAACAGAGAGATCACGCTGGGTGTTGGATAGCTCGACCCGAGCCTGACGTATCATCTCGCCGGCCTTGAGCTCAGCTTCTTTGATGACGAGCTCCGACTCCCGTTGTGCGCTGCGTTTTACATCCTCTGCGAGTGACTGCGCCGACACGAGTGTGTTCGACAGGGTAGCTTCGGTCCGCTTTAATTCGATCAATTGCTGCTCGAGAAACGTGATTTTCTCCCTCTGCACTGCATTCTCACGGTTCAGCTCTTCGACCGTCTCGGCAATTTCTTCCAGAAAGCGATTGACTTCTTCCTTGTCGAAGCCGCGGAAACCGGTCTTGAATACCATTTGTTGAATATCGAGCGGTGTGATTTTCATGACTGTCCTCCTCGAGGATGCTTATCCAATCACCGTTGCCATTTGCTGAAGAGAAGGCACGATAAATCTCTGCAAAAACATCAGAAGCAGGATAAGAATAATTGGAGACACATCTACGCCAAGCCTCCAACCGATCATCCTTCGGATGGGAGCCAGCGCCGGTTCAGTCACTTTTTCAAGAAACTGTACGATCGGATTCCACGGATCAGGGTTCACCCAGGAAATCAGCGCACGGGCGATGACGACATAGGTATATAACTCTAAGAGATAATAGATGATCGAGGCCAGTGCCGTGAAGAAATTTTCGACGACAAACATTAGCGCGCGAGCTCCTGCGAACGTTTTGTCGCGGCTTCGACAGCCCCCATCAGTGTAGCACGGAACTTGCCCTGTTCAAGCTGATGCAGCCCGGCGATCGTCGTGCCGCCGGGCGAGGCGACGCGGTCCTTCAATGTTGCCGGATGGATGCCGGTCTCGAGAACCATTCTCGCTGCGCCCAGTACTGTTTGAGCAGCCAATAACTCAGCCGTCTGACGGGGCAATCCCATCTTGACTCCGCCGTCTGCCAAAGCTTCAATGGCGAGGAAGACATATGCGGGGCCGCTTCCACTGAGTCCGGTCACGGCATCCATGAGGCGTTCTTCCACGGGAATCACCCGCCCGACGGCTTCAAATATCATGTGGGCGACGTGACGGTCTTCCTCCATCGTTTCTCCACCCCATGCCAACGCCGTGATGCCCTCACGAACCAGGGCGGGCGTATTCGGCATTGCACGAATTATGCGCGTACCGGGCGCCACCTGGCTAGCAATGGACTGAATCGTCACACCGGCGGCAATGGAGACGACTAACACCCGATTGAAATCGGCGCCGATCTCGCTCAGCACTGTCGGGAGCGATTGCGGCTTTACGGCCAGGATCACAATGTCCGCCCAGGCCACGGCCTGCCGGTTCTCCGCACTCACACGAATTGAAAACAGACTCTTCAACCGATCGCGGCGAGCGGCCACAGGGTCGGACGCCCAGAGCGCATCCGAGTCACAGATTCCCGCGGCGAGCAGGCCACCGATCATGGCCTCGGCCATGTGACCGCTACCAATAAAGACAACCTTTTTCCCCACCAAACTAGCCACGCCGCTCTCCGAACAGTGCGGTGCCAAGACGCACTAAGGTCGCTCCTTCTTCTATTGCAACCTCATAATCATGCGACATACCCATCGAGAGTTCATCCATCGAGATACGAGAAATCTTCTGTTGGTCTAAGCGTGCGGCTAAATCCCGGAGTGCTCGAAAATAGCGCCTGGCTCCCTCTGGCTCGCGGATCAACGGTGGAATCGCCATCAAGCCACACACCGCCACATGATCAAGTGCCCCTAGCTGGGGAAGGACTTCATCCACTTGATTACCTAGAAATCCGGCTTTGCTGCCTTCTTCGCCGACATTCACTTCCAGAAGGATCTTTTGCCGTAATCCGGCCGCCTTCGCCCGCCGATCGATCTCACGAGCCAGTTCCAGGGTGTCAACGGAATGAATCAGATCAAACATCCCGACGACTGAGCGGACCTTTCGTCGCTGGAGCCGGCCGATAAAGTGCCAGACGACGCCCGTGTCTTTCAACGCCTCGATTTTTGGAAGGGCCTCTTGGAGACGGTTCTCACCGGCGAGTGTCAGCCCCGCTCTCGTAGCCCTCCGGATGTCACCGGCCGGGACTGATTTCGTCGCCCCGATCAATTGCACACTGCCGTCGGCGCGACCGGATTTGCGCGTCGCCAGACGGATTTGGTTAAAGACGAAAGCGACGCGATTCTCGATTGAGTCACCGGCTTCGGCATCCATCTTTGCCCGGTCAAATCACTGCTTCTTGGAATGCGCCGCCGTATTGTACACCGGCCTACCGGTGAGTCATCAACGTGATTCCGTTGAGCATGGTGCCGTTCACGCGCCCTTCACGCCGATACGAGAAGAATAGATGAGGATGGCAGATCGTGCAGAGGTTGACCGTCGTAATGTGTTCACGGTCGATACCGATTTGGGTGGCCTGTCTTTTCACCAAGGCTTTCAGGTCGAGCTTGGCGCGGTTACCGCGACGATCCTTGATGAGCGAAGACCACTCGGTTTGGCCGCTGCATAATGGCTCGATCACCGCTTCATCGACCTCGTAGCAACAGGACCCAGCCGACGGGCCGATACTGATGCGTACATCGGCCCCATCGGTTGAGAATCGGGAGATCATCAACTGGATGGTCTTGGGTACGATGCCCGCCAGCGCCCCTCGCCATCCGGCATGGATTGCTGCTGCGACTTTCCGCCGCCGGTCATAGACCAGCACGGGAACACAATCCGCCGTACGAACTGCGACCGTCACACCAGGTTGATCCGTGATCAACGCGTCCCATCCGCCTTGGAATCGGTCGGATCCGGTCAGCGGACGATCAACAATCAG
>Ga0075429_100000345_pt1 | contig 33895 bp, 38 predicted proteins | sample RhiMetdeltSRZDD3_FD_75295 | JGI IMG/M metagenome (GOLD analysis project Ga0075429, IMG submission 75295) | Populus rhizosphere microbial communities from Tennessee, USA - Rhizosphere MetaG P. deltoides SRZDD3 | ecosystem: Host-associated > Plants > Roots > Rhizosphere > Soil | place: USA...
CGTCGTGCCCGGGTTCCGTGAGGTTCGTGAGCCACCACCTGATGATGTCTCCGGCTTCGTCGGTTCGTCGAGCCTATGAGCAGATGTACGCCGCCGAAGCGTGACCGGAGTTACACGTCCGGGTCGGTCCGTCACCGCGCCGCTACGATGCGCTTCCGATGGCCACGGACTTCGTCATCCGGGACTGGAGGCTGGATTCCTACGACGGTGACCAGGCGCCGACGCACATCCACCATGCGGGTGAGGAAGCGTTCGTCTGCCTGGATGGCGACCTCTCGGTGACGATCGATGGCACGCGGACCCGAGTGGAGCCGGGCAGCTACGTCCTCGTGCCCCGAGGGACGCCACACACGTTCGCCACATCCGGCGGCGCGCACCTCCTGGCGGTGATGAGTCCGGAGATCGCCGAACTCGTGGACGGGCTGCACGCCGACCTTGACGAGCAACAGCGCTCCAGGCTCTGGGAGCGCTGCCACTCCTCGCTCGTTGGCTGAAGCCCATCTACGACCCGGTCCAGTCTGTTCGGGAGGGGATGTATGCCGCCGTAGCGTGACCGGTGTCACGCGCCCGGACGGCGCTGGCAGCATCACGCGAGGACACGGGAGTTCAGTCGATTACCTCCGCGTTTGCCGCGAGCCGGACAACCGGCGGGTGATCACGCGACAACACGACGTCCAGGAGCTCCTCCTCGAGCAGCGCCTGACCCACGACGAGCGTCCCGTCGGCGCCGAGGGCTTCCTCGGGATCCGGGCGGGCTAGGTGGAGGCGCCCTCGGCCTGCCCGCCGAGCGCCTCCTGCAGCGTGTCCCACGACAGGACCGCGCACTTCACCCGCACCGGGTACTTCACGACGCCCTTGAGCGCCACGAGCTCGCCGAACGCGTCCTCGTCGGGCTCGGTCTCGCCGGCCATCATGCCGCGGAAGCCGCCGACGAGCTCGCCGACCTCCTCGCGGGTCTTGCCGGCAACGGCCTCGGTCATCATCGACGCCGAGCTCTGGCTGATCGAGCATCCCTGCCCGAGGAACGTGACGTCGCGGACCGTGCCGCCATCCTCGTGCACGAACACCGTGATCTCGTCGCCGCAGAGCGGGTTGTGCTGTTCGGCGGACCGGTCGGCGTCGGGCATGTCGCGCTTGTTCCGCGGGTTCTTGTAATGGTCGAGGATGACCTCTTTGTAGATGTCGTCGAGCGCCACCTGGCCTCCTAGCCGAACATGCCCTCGGCCTTGCCGAGCGCGTCGACGAGCGCGTCCACCTCGTCGTTCGAGTTGTACACGTAGAAGCTCGCCCGCGTGGTCGCCGGCACGCCGAACCGCCGCATCACGAGCTGGTTGCAGTGATGTCCCGCGCGGACCGCGACGCCCTCCTCGTTCAGGATCGTGGCGAGGTCGTGCGGGTGGACGTCGTGGTACCAGAAGCTCACCGCGCCGCCCCGGACGCTCACGTCCGCCGGACCGAACACGCGGGCGCCGGCGTCCTGGAGCCGCTCGATCGCGTACGCGGTGATCTCCTCCTCGTGCGCGCGGACCGCGTCCATCCCGAGACCCTCGAGGTAGTCGACCGCCGCGGCGAGCGCCACCTCCTGCGCGATGTTCATCGTCCCCGCCTCGAACTTGTACGGCACGGCGTTCCACGTCGAGTGGTCCGGGAAGACCTCCTCGATCATGTGGCCGCCGCCGAGGAACGGGTCCATCGACTCGAGCAGCTCGCGCCTCGCGTACATCCCCCCCGAGGCCGTCGGCCCGAGCATCTTGTGGCCACTGATCGTGAGGAAATCGCAGTCGAGCTCGGTCACGTCGACCGGGACGTGCGGGACGAGCTGCGCGCCGTCGACGAGCAGGAGCGCGCCGACGGCGTGGGCCGCGTCGGCGAGCTCTCGCACCGGCGGGAGCGTGCCGAGCGAGTTCGACATCCCGGTGATCGCGAGCAGCTTCGTCTTCTCGGTCAGGAGCGAGCCGAGGTCGGTCAGGTCGAGCAGCCCGTCGTCGGTGAGCGGGAGGTACCGCAGGACCGCGCCGGTGTCCCTGGCCGCGAGCTGCCACGGCACGATATTGGAGTGGTGCTCCATCTCGGAGAGCAGGATCTCGTCGCCTTCGCTGAGGAACTTCCGCCCCCAGGCGTAGGCGACGAGGTTCGTCGACTCGGTCGTCCCGCGCGTGAACACGATCGTGCCCGGGTCGGGGGCCCCGACGAACCGCGCGAGCGTCGTACGCGCCTGCTCGTACAGCTCCGTGGTCTCCTCGGCGAGCAGGTAGATCCCGCGGTGCGCGTTCGCGTTGTGCTGGCGGTAGAAGTCGGCCTCGGCGTCGATCACCTGGTTCGGCTTCTGCGACGTGGCGGCCGAGTCCAGGTAGACGAGTGGCTTGCCCTCGACGGTCCGCTCGAGGATCGGGAAGTCCCTGCGGACGCGCGCGACGTCCAGGCCCGCCGACCGCTGCTCCGTGAGCGCCACCGGTGCCCTCCTATCCCGTCCCGACCGACTGGCCGAGCCCGAGCTCCTTGCGGATCCCCTCGTAGCCCTTCTCCTCGAGCTCATGCGCGAGCTCGGGGCCACCGGACTTGACGATACGACCTTCGAGCATCACGTGGACGAAGTCCGGCGTGATGTAGTTGAGGATCCGCTGGTAGTGGGTGATCAGCAGGACGCCGAGGTCCGGGCCGATCAGCTGGGCGACTCCGCCCGCCACCGCCTTCAGCGAGTCGATGTCGAGGCCCGAGTCGGTCTCATCGAGGACGGCGATCTCCGGCTCGAGGACCGCGAGCTGCAGGATCTCGTTCTTCTTCTTCTCGCCGCCCGAGAAGCCCTGGTTCACGTAGCGCTGGACCATCGCGTCCTCGACGCCGAGCAGCGTCATCTTCTCCTTCATGTGCTTGCGGAACTGCAGCGCGTTGATCTCCTCGCCCTTCACGCTCTTGTACGCGGTCCGCAGGAAGTTCACGACCGAGACCCCGGGGATCTCGACCGGGTACTGCATCGCGAGGAACAGCCCTCGCTCGGCGCGCTTGTCCGCCGTGAGCTTCGTGATGTCCTCGCCCTTGAACAGCACCTGCCCGGCCGTGAGCGTGTAGCCGGGCCTGCCCATCAGCACGTTCGCGAGCGTCGACTTGCCCGAGCCGTTCGGGCCCATCAGCGCATGCGTCTCCCCCTGCTTCACGATGAGGTCGATCCCCTTGAGGATCGGCTTGCCCTCGACCGTGGCCTCCAGTCCCTTGATCTCCAGCGTCGCGGGTTCCGCCATCTCCGTCATCCCTCCGGTACCTCGATCATCACGTCGCTGTTCTCCACCTTCGTCGCGAACACCTCGACCGGCTGCGTGGCCGGCAGCGTCGTCGGTCGGCCCGTGTTGAGGTCGAACGTCGAGCCGTGCTTCGGGCACTCGATCGTCTGGTCATCGACGTCCACCTCGCCCTCGTCCAGGAAGTAGTGCGCGTGGGAGCAGATCGCGTCCACCACGCGGAAACCCTCTTCGCCGAGGTTCGTCACGGCGAAGGGCCGGTGGTCGAGCTCGAACCGCCGGACCTCGCCCTCCGGCACGTCGCCCACGCCGCAGATCCGCACGAGCGTCATCGGGTATCACCTCGCGCGATCTCGTCCTCGATCGCTCGCTCGAGACCCTCGCGGATCTCGGCGATGTCGACGCGGTCGAGCACCTCGGCGAAGAAGCCGAACACGATCAGCCGTTGCGCCTCCCGCTCCGGGATGCCACGGCTCATCAGGTAGAAGAGCTCGTCGTCGGAGACGGGGCCGACGCTCGCGGCGTGACCGCAGCGGGTGGGGTCGTTGGTGAGGATCTCGAGGTTCGGGACCGAGTGCGCCCTGGCGTGTTCGGACAGCAGGATGTTGCGGTTGGTCTGGTACGCGTCGCACTGGTGCGCGCCCTTCTCGATGATCACGGTGCCCGTGTAGATCGCGTTCGACGCATCGCGCATCGCGCCCTTGTACAGGAGGTCGCTCGAGCTCCGAGAGCCGACGTGGTCCTGGATCGACCGGTGGTCGATGTGCTGCTCGGCGTCGCCGAAGTACACCCCGAGCATCTCGCTCGACGATCCGTCGCCCTCGAGCACGGTCTCGACCTCGGCTCGGGCCAGGCGCCCCCCGAACGCGACGCCGAGCGAGCGGAGCGACGCGTCCCGGTCGAGCCGGGCGCGCTGCACCGCGAGGTGCGTCACGCCGTCGCCGAACTCCTGGAGCGCCACGTACCGGATCCGGCTGCCCGGACCGGCGACGATTTCGACGATCGCGTTCGACAGCGCGTGGGACAGGTCCGGAGAGGCGTACCGGTCGATGAACGTCACCTCGGCCCCGGCGCCCGTCACGATCAGCGTGTGCGGGAAGACCGCCGTCCGGTCGGTGTCGATCCACGTGAGCGTCTGGAGCGGGAGCCGCACCTGAACCTCGTCCGGGACGTACAGCAGCGTTCCCCCGGTGCGGAAGGCGCCGTGCAGGGCGGTGAACTTCGACCGCTCCGGAGGCACCAGCTCGTGCAGGTGGGGTTCGACGAGCTCGGGGCGCTCGGCGATCGCCCGGTCGAGGTCGCCGAACCACACGCCCCGTTCGGCGAGCCCATCCGCGAGCTGGGTCGAGATCACCTCGGAGTTCCGCTGGATCTGCAGACCGGCACGCTCGCCGAGCACGCCTGCGGTCGCCAGGATCCCGTGCCGGTTCACGGCCTCGGGACCGCCGCCCTCGGCGAACGGCTGCAGGTCGAGGTCGAGCGCCTCGAGGTCCGTGTACCGCCACTCCTCCGTCTCCTGCGAGGGGATCGGCAGGGCCTCGAAGGCGTCGAACGAGCGTGCCCGGAGCCGCTCGACGAACGGGGCCCGCGAGGGCAGGGCTTCGAGGGCGTGCTTGTCGAAACGGGAGGTCACGGTGGTCACATGGAAATCCTAGCAATCGGGTCGGATTCGACCGTTCGGCGTGGCCTCACTCGCCGGGGACCACGCACCCACGGCCGGACGGTAGGGCCGGACCTCGATCCCTGCCAGACGCCGCCGGTGACGTAGGGGTCGCCCGCCAGCCACTCGTCGCCCTCCTCGCGGGTCGGGAAGTCGGTCAGCATGACCGAGCCGACCATGTCGCCGGTCTCGTCCAGGATCGCCCGCCGAGCAGGACCTGCCCGGACTCGACGTAGGGCGCGGTCCGTTCGAGATGCGCGGGCCGGACGGCGGCACGACGGTCCTTCGCCTCGGGATCGGAACCGTCGCGCGCGATCACGACGAACCTCATCGGGTCCCCCTCGATGTGCGGTGCGGAACGGCGCGCGCGTGCGCGCCGGGGCGGGTCCTAGCCGATCGCGCCTTCCATCTGGAGCTCGATCAGGCGGTTGAGCTCGACGGCGTACTCCATCGGCAGCTCGCGGGTGATCGGCTCGATGAACCCGTTCACGATCATGGCGCTCGCCTCGGCCTCGGACAGGCCCCGGCTCATCAGGTAGAAGAGCTGGTCCTCGCCGATCCGCGACACGCTCGCCTCGTGACCGAGCTGCGCGGTCTCCTCCTCGACCTCGACGTACGGATACGTGTCCGACCGCGACTCCTCGTCGAGGATCAGCGCGTCGCACCGGACGTTCGACTTGGCGTGGTCGGCCCCCGGTTCGACCCGGACGAGGCCGCGGTAGCCGGTGCGCCCCCCGTCCTTCGAGACCGACTTCGAGGTCAGCACGCTGGTCGTGTGGGGCGCCGCGTGGATCGCCTTGCCGCCGGCATCGGTGTGCATGCCCTTGCCCGCGTAGGCCACGCTCAGCACCTCGCCGCGAGCGCCCCTGCCGAGCAGGTAGATCGAGGGGTACTTCATCGTGACCTTGGAGCCGATGTTGCCGTCGATCCACTCCATCACGGCGTCCTCGTAGGCCGCCGCGCGCTTGGTGACGAGGTTGTAGACGTTGGTCGACCAGTTCTGGATCGTGGTGTATCGGACGCGCGCGCCCTTCTTGGCGATGATCTCGACCACTGCGGAGTGCAGCGAGTCGGTCGTGTAGATCGGGGCCGAGCATCCCTCGACGTAGTGCACGTAGGAGCCCTCGTCCGCGATGATCAGCGTCCGCTCGAACTGCCCCATGTTCTCCGCGTTGATCCGGAAGTAGGCCTGGAGCGGGATGTCGACGTGCACGCCGGGTGGCACGTAGATGAAGGATCCACCGGACCAGACGGCCGAGTTCAGCGCGGCGAACTTGTTGTCGTTGGGCGGGATCAGCGTGCCGAAATACTCCTTCACCAGGTCCGGGTGGTCGCGGAGCGCCGAGTCCATGTCGGTGAACAGGACCCCCATGTCGTCGAGCTCCTGCTTGATCTTGTGGTACACGACCTCGGACTCGTACTGGGCCGAGACCCCGCCCAGGTACTTCTTCTCGGCCTCGGGGATCCCGAGCTTGTCCCAGGTGCCCTTGATGTCCTCGGGCAGCTCGTCCCAGTTCGCGGCCTGCTTCTCGGTCGACCGGATGAAGTAGTAGATGTTCTCGAAGTCGATGTCGGACAGGTCGGCGCCCCACCACGGCATCGGGCGACGTTCGAAGTGCTTCAGCGCCTTCAGCCGGAACTTGCGCATCCAATCGGGCTCGGACTTCAGGGCCGAGATCTCCTCCACCACGGCAGGCGTCAGACCCCGCTTCGGCTCGAAGACGGAGTGGTCGGCGTCCTTCCAGTCGAAGCGATAACCCTTCGACAGTTCCTGGAGGTGTTCTTCCTGCGTGGTGGCCATCGATCGCTCCTCGAGCCCGATCGGACGTGCCTGGATGGGCTCCACAATCAGGATACCCGCCGGCTCGGACGAAAGTCTATCTGGGACGTCGGAATTGCCGGACTAGAGCTCGTCGAGCGCGGCCCGGATCCTGGCCTCGACGTCGGCGAGCGCCTCGGTGATCTCCCCCCACGCCTCCTCCGCTTCGGCTCCCGCCTCGTCCCCGGCGGCCTCGGCCCGATCGCGAAGCTCCTCCGTCCTGTGCAGTAGCTCCTCGTACTGCTGTCGGGCCTCCTCGCCGGCCTCGTCCGCCGCGGCCTGGATATCGTCCTCGAGGGAAGACACCCCGTCGGCGACCTGTTCGTAGGCCGACCGTGTCGCGTCCTGGATCGCGTCCCCCGCGTCGGCGATGGCGTCGCCGGCGGCGTCGAGTCCCTGCTGCACGCGGTCTTCGATCTCCGACCCGGCATCGTTCACCTGGTCGCAGGCGCCGAGCACGAGCGCCACGGCGAGCACCCCGGCCGGCCACATCGTTCGACGTCTCATCCGGTAAATGTACCCGGGGACCGGGCCCTTCCGACCGTCATGGACCCTCCGGCGTGTTGATCCGGTCGCCCTCCCAGTCGAAACGGTGGGTGGGATCGCTCGGAACCGCCTCGAGCCTCGGCTCGTCGAGGATCGCCCGGACGAGCTCGGCCGAGCCCCCGACGTAGGTCGACGGCGCGTCGAGCTCGCTCACCACGATCCACACCCGATCGTCGGGCCACCACCAGTTCGGCGTGTGCGACCAGCCTCCGATCTCGAGTTCCGGGATCACGTCGATCGGACCCGTGAAGACGAGGCATTCGCGCATGCCGCCCATGATCGAGGCTTTGGGGATCGCCTCGAGCAACGCCTGCTCCCGCTCGGCGCGGCGCTGGGCCTCCCTCATGCGCTGGTGCATGGCCGCGGGCGAGTCGTCGTCTGTTCGCGTCAGGGCAACCCCGCCGAACCACGAGCCGAACCCCTCCCAGATGCAACACCAGCATCGATCGGCCCTCGCCGTGAACCGACGGAGGGTGTCGACGAGCGGCGCACGGAGGTCCTCGGGGATCGAGTCCTCCTCGGGCAACTCACCCCACGGGGGGCCCTCCCGGAACTCGTGCTCGAGGAGTGCCTTCAGCTGCACCTCGGGGTGGATCGTCTTTCCACGCTCCCGGGCGAGCTCCGCCCACGTGACCGGCTCGTAGCGATCGCCGACGCGGCGACGGGCGGGGTGGAGGATCCTCGTGTATGCCTCGAATCCCGTCGGGATGATCTCCCCGACGAGCGCCCCATCGCCCGAGCCGCGGATCGGGAGCAGGCGCTCGGCGACCCACTCGGTCGGTGACACATCCCTTTCCAGCGTGAGGCCGGCCGGCACCTGCAAGTTGACGTCCATGTCGAGACGATACGCGCGTGTTTTCCTCACGAGTGAAGGCCCGGGGGGCGAAGCCGCCCGGGCCTTCGGGGGGAAGACGCAGGGAACCGCTCCTCCCGTCGCCTACTCCGCCGGGACCACCTCACGCAGGATCCCGGTCCGGACGTCGTAGACGTGGCCCGAGACCGTCGCGTCACGCGGGATCTGGCTGAGCGAGCGGATCCGATCGACGTCGTCCCGGACGCTCTGATCCAGATCGAGGAACGTGAGGAAGTCCAGTTCGGACACGTCCTGTCCACACCGGTCCGCGATGATCTCCGCCATCTTCTCGTCGGTGAAGATCGCCAAGCCGCAGTCCGTGTGGTGGATCACGAGGAACTCGCGGGTCCCGAGCAGCCAGCTCGAGATGAGCAACGACCGAACCGCGTCGTCGGTCGCTCTGCCCCCGGCGTTGCGGATCACGTGCGCGTCGCCGATGTCGAGCCCGAGAGCCTTCGCCGGGTCGATCCGAGCGTCGATGCAGGTCAGCACCGCGATGCTTCGGGCGGGTGGGATCTCGAGCTCACCCTTGTCGAACGATTCCGCGAACCTCTGTTCGCTTCCAGCACCGATGTCAGCTGTCCCATGGTTACCCCTTCTCCACGGGAGCCCCGACGAGCGAGCCGTACTCCGTCCACGAGCCGTCGTAGTTCTTCGCATTCGCGTTGCCGAGCAGCTGGTTGAGCGCGAACCACGTGTGTGACGAACGCTCGCCCACCCGGCAGTACGCGATCACCTGTCCGTCGGGGGCGATCCCCTCGCCCTCGTAGAGCGCCCGCAGCTCGTCCGCGCTCTTGAACGTCCCGTCCTCGTTGGCCGCCTTCGCCCACGGGATGTTGGCGGCGCCGGCGATGTGACCGGGGACCTGGGCCTGCTCCTGCGGCAGATGATCGGGCGCGATCTTCTCGCCGCGGTACTCCTCGGGCGAGCGGACGTCGATGAACCCGGTGTCGCCGCCCACCTTCTCGAGCACCTCGTCCCGGAACGCCCGGATCTCGGGCCGCTCCGCTCCTTCGATCCGGTAGCCGGTCGGGTCGAGCGACGGCACCTCCTGCGTGAGCTCACGGCTCTCGAGCTCCCACTTCTGGCGCCCGCCGTTCAGCAGCTTCACGTTGTCGAACCCGCGGAGCTTGAGCACCCAGTAGGCATACGTCGCGAACCAGTTGTTGTTGCCCGCGTACAGGACCACGGTCGTGTCCGGGCCCACGCCCGACCGCGACAACAGCTCGGAGAGCTCGACCTGTCCGATGTAGTCGCGTCCGACCTGCGTGTGCAGGTCCGCCGACCAGTTCCAGCGGACGGCGCCCTTGAGATGCCCCTTGTCGTAGGCCTCGGTGTCTTCGTCGACCTCGACCACCCGGACATCCGGGTCGCCTGCGTGCTCCTCGAGCCAGCCGGTCTCGACGAGCACGTCGGGGTTCGCGTACTCGGTCATTCGGATCCTCCTTCCGGGACGCGTCGTCCCTGTGAACGTGCGAGGGTGCTCGGTCCGAGCGAGGGTGTGTGCCCTCCGGCACCGAACGGAGTGACCGCTCGGCACGGGCCGGGACGGGCTAGGCGTACCGCCCGGCGCGGGCGGGATCCGGACAGCACAACCGCGACGGGATCATGGCCCCGACGACGCCTGCGGCTCGTGTCCCGATCACGGATCTCCTATCCGGGAGGTCGGAATTGCAGATGCAACTGAACCACGGGGTCGGGAAGCTGTCAACGGACGGAGCGTGCGTGCTGCGAGAACGCCTAGAAGTAGCCGAGGGCGGCCTTGGCCTCCTCGGACATCATCTCGGGGGACCAGGGCGGCCGGAGCACCATCTCCGCCTCGACCGAGGACACGCCGGGGACCTTCTCCAGGAAGGACTGCATCTGGTGCTCGATCAGCGGTCCGATCGGGCATCCCATGGTCGTCAGCGTGTACTCGATGTGCACAACCCCCTGGTCGGAGACGTCGACCTCATACACGAGGCCGAGGTCGACGATGTTGATGCCGAGCTCGGGGTCGATGACGTGCCGGAGCGCATCCCTGACCTGCTCCTCGGTCGGGGAGCCGCCGCCGCCGTTCGAGCCCTCCGCGCCAGCGGCGCCGTTCGGCTCGTTCGTGCCTGGCTGCTCGAGATGTTCGGTCGTGGACTCATTCATGGCGTTCGTTCCGTCGGGCTGGAACACCATCTATCCTAAGGGACACTTGAGCCGACGACCCCGATGCCGATGACCGTGGAGACGATGGGCCCGATCCGGATCCTGATCGTCGACGACCATCCCGTGACGCGGGAAGGTCTGCACGCCGCGCTGGATCTGGCCAACGACGTGGTCGTCGTGGGCGAGTCCGACAGCGGCGAGGACGCGGTCGAGAAGGTGGGCGAGCTGACCCCCGACATCGTCTTCATGGACGTGCGCATGCCCGGCATGAACGGGATCGAGGCGACGAAGGCGATCCGCGAGGCCTCCCCCGCAACGCGCGTGATCCTGTTCACGGTCGACGAGTCGCGTGCATCGATCTCCGACGCGATCCAGGCCGGCGTGTCCGGCTACCTGTTGAAGGACGCCTCCGCGGACGAGCTGGTGAACGCCGCGCGCCTCGCGCTCGAGGGCAAGGCGGTCATCCACCCGCAGCTCACGCGTGCATTCATCGAAGAGGTGCAGATCGCGGAGAAGCGCATGGACGCGCCGCCGCTGTCCAAGCGCGAGAAGGAGATCCTCCAGAAGGTCGCGTACGGCGCGACCACGAAGGAGGTCGCGCACGACCTCGGCATCTCGCCGCACACCGTCAAGACGCACCTCGAGCGGATCTTCGAGAAGCTCGGCGCCAACGATCGCGCGCAGGCCGTCGCGATCGCGATCCGCAGCGGCCTCGTCGAGTAGCGATCGCGCTGCTTCGCGCCGAGACCGGCGTACGCCCTTCGGCCGGGACGCTCTGCCGCTCGGCCTCAATCCATCCCCGGAGCGGCCGATACCACCAGGGACATGTCCACCAAGGTCGTGCTGTGCGATGCGCCCGACGGTCTCGCTCGGCTCCAGTACGCCCTCATCACCTCGGGGGCGGACATGGACATCGAGGTCGTCACCGAAGGGCTCAAGGCCATCGAGGTCTGCGCGCGTGTGCGCCCGGACGTCGTCGTCGTGTCCACCGGGCTCCAGGGCCTGAGCGGAAGCGAACTCGTCCGGCGGCTCCTCGCCACGGTCCCGGACGCCGCGGTGGTGTGCTGGGCCGAGGACGCATCCCCGGTCCCCGTGGCCGAACTGCTGGGCGCCGGCGCCGTCGCCTACGTCTCGAAGGAGGACGGCCCCGAAGCCATCCTCCGGGCGATGCGGACGGTGCGGGCCGGGAGCATCGCGCTTAGCCCCCGCGTCGCCGCCCAGCTCGCCGAGCGGCTGGAGGGCGAGTCCGAGCGGACGACGGATCTCGAGTCCGCCCTCGAGAACGTCGCGGAGGAGCTCGACTCCCTCACCACGGCGAAGGCCGACTTCATCGCGAACGTCTCGCACGAGCTCCGGACCCCGGTCACGATCGCGAAGGGGATCGCGTACGTCCTCCGGAACCCCGACCTGGGCGAGGGTGAGCGCGCGGAGTTCATCGAGCAGCTCGAGGCCTCGCTGGAGAAGCTGATCGCGCTGATCGACGAGTTGCTCGCCGTGGCCGACATGGACCGCGGGACGCTCTCGCTCGAGGTGGAGGAGGTCGATCTCGCGCCCGTGTTGCGGCAGATCGCCCAGGACGTCGGCCGGCGCTACGACGCCGTCCCGCTCGAGCTGGAGGTCCCGAAGCGGCTCGTGGGCGCGGCGGATCCGATCCGGTTCACGGAGATCGTGCGCCAGCTGCTCGACAACGCGTGCCGGTTCTCGCCCGCGGGTCAGCCGGTCATGCTCAAGGGCCGCGCGATGGACGAAGGCACGCTGGTCTCGGTGACCGACCGGGGCGAAGGGCTCGCGCGCGAGGTGGCGTCGAAGGCGTTCGACGAGCCGTTCACCGCGGGCGAAGAGATCCTGCGCAAGGAGCGAGCGGGTGCGGGCGTCGGCCTCCATCTCGCCCGCCAGCTCGTGATCGAGCACGGCGGGATCATGTGGGCCGACCCGCTGCCGGCCGGCGGGACCCGGGTCTCGTTCGTGATCCCGGTACGTCCGGGCGCCCAGGTGCCCGGGGCCGAGGCTCCCGCCGCCTCCGGCATCCGGTCCGTCACCGCGACGGGCTTCTGACCTTCCGGGCGGCTCCACGGAACCGCCATCGTGCAGGTGGCGCGAGCGACGAACCGCGTTCTATGCTGGCTCACGGGTCTCCTCGTGCGGAAACTCGCCGGCTGCTTCGTTCTGGTCATGCTTGCCGCCGCCTGCGGCGAGGCGATCGCTGATGCGCCCGTTCCGAACGGCCCCACGCACCTGCGGATCAGGCAGACGCCGAGCCCCTTCCAACAGGTGTCCGCCGGGCCCGTCTCCACCCTGATCCCCGACGCGTGGGAACCGCGCCTCGCCGGGACGTACGACGATCCGAGGCAGGGGATCGTGGCCGGCCCGGGGCCGGGCGCGTGGGGGCTCAACCGGCCGCCGCTCGAAGGGCTCGCCGCGATGTGGGTCGACGGCACCGCCGTCGGCGTCCCGTCCGACTACTACTACCTCGCGGCGACCGGCCTCGCGCTCGACGCGATCACCGGTTCGGAGCTCTGCCGCGCCACACAGAGGTTCGTCGTGAGCGACCACCTGCCGGCGTTCGCGAAGGGCAAGCCGGACTCCCCGGGCGACTACGTGGCGCACGGCCAGGGAACGTGCTCCGTCGGACGTCGGCCGGCCCGATGGGCGTACTTCGTCGCCGCCCCTGGGTTCGGGCCCGTCCGGGAGCTCGGGATCCCCACTTCGAGCCTCTACGTGGTGGTCGCGGTGATGCCGGCGAGCCCGCGGGCGCCCTTCCTGTTGAACCGCCTCCTCACGAGGACCGAGTTCAACGGGGCCTCCGTCGCGGAGATGATCGCCGCGGCCTCGCCCCAGGCGAGCTGACCTAGCGAGGCGACCGGTCGACGAACGGGGTCCGCACGACGTCCGCCGGCGCCCTGCGGCCGCGGATGTCGACCTCGACCTCGCTCCCCTCGTCGAACCCGTCGGCCGGCGACAGGTACGCGAGGGCGATCCCGACGCCGAGCACCGGGGAGAACGTGCCGCTCGTGACCTCGCCGGCCGCACGACCGGCGCCGGAGATCCGCTGGTGGGCGCGCGGGATGTGCCGGCGGTCGCGTGTCCGGAGGCCGAGCATCCGGCTCGGCAACCCTTCCTCGCGCTGGCGGACGAGGGCGTCTCGACCGACGAAGTCGCCCTTGTCGAGCGAGACCGCCCAGTCGAGCCCCGCCTCGAACGTTGTCCGGTCCGGCCCGAGGTCTTGGCCGAACAGCGGGTAGCCCATCTCGAGCCGGAGCACGTCGCGGGCGCCGAGCCCGCACGGCTCGATGCCGACGCCCGCACCCGCGTCGGAGATCGCGCGCCAGAGCTCCTCCGCGATCGCCGCGTCCGCGAACAGCTCGTACCCGCGTTCCCCCGTGTAGCCGGTCCGGGCGAGCACGACCTCGGTCCCCGAGCGATCGACCGTGCGGCATCCGCGGAACGCGAGCTCGACGGCCTCGGGCCACAGCGCGCCGACGACCGCATGGGAGCGGGGCCCCTGGATCCCGAGGAACACCCACCCGTCGTGGTCGTCGACCTCCGAGCCGGCTGTGCGGATCGCGCCGACCACCTTGTCAGTGTTCGAGGCGTTCGGGACGACGAACCAGCGCTCCTCGCCCAGGCGATAGACGAACAGGTCCTCCTCGACGCCTCCCGCGTCGTTCAGCAGGTGGTGGTACTGGGCGCGGCCGACCCCGACCCGAGCGAGGTCGTTCGTGAGCAGCCCCTGGAGCGCCTCGAACGCGTGGGGGCCAACGACGTCGAGCTTGCCGAGGTGGCTGAGGTCGAACAGGCCGGCGCGCTCGCGGACGGCGCGGTGCTCGGACAGCACGCCGGCGTATTCGATCGGCATCAGCCACCCCCCGAAGGGCCCGAGCTTGGCCCCCAGATCGCGATGCAGGGACTCGAGCGGACCGTGCCGGACGTCATCGTCACCCACGTCGCGCATCCTACGTTCGCCGGTTCGCCGCGGTCTCGCGCCCCGCCGTGCGGGAAAGACCCGCGCGTGGGCGCGGTAGCATGGTCGTTCGGATGACCGACGCCTACGACGTCGTCGTGATCGGAGCGGGGACCGGCGGCTACTCCTGCGCCCTCCGCGCCGCAGAGCTCGGCAAGCGCGTGGCCCTCGTGGAACGCGACGAGCGCCTCGGCGGCACCTGCCTGCTCCGCGGGTGCATCCCGACCAAGGCGCTGCTCCAGTCGGCCGCGGTGATGGACGCGGTGAACCGTTCGGAGGAGTGGGGCGTCAAGGCGTCCGGCGAACCCGACTGGACCCAGGTCCAGGCGTTCGAGACCAGGGTCGTCGACAAGCTGGTCCGGGGCGTGACCGGGCTCATCAAGGCCCGGAAGATCGACGTGATCCAGGGTTCGGCCACGCTCAAGCCCGGTCCGGTCGTCGAGGTCGGTGACCGTTCTCTGTCGGCCGGCGACGTCGTGATCGCGACCGGATCCCGGCCGAGGCTCTTGCCGGGTCTCGAGGTCTCCGGCCGCGTGATCACGAGCGACGAGGCGCTCTGGTACCGCGAGCTCCCCTCCTCGGCCGTGATCATCGGGGCCGGCGCGATCGGACTCGAGTTCGCGAGCTTCTACCGCTCGATGGGCGCCGAGGTGACCGTGGTCGAGGCGCTCCCGCGGATCGCGCCGCTCGAGGACGAGGACCTGTCGAAGGAGATCGCCCGCGCGTTCCGCAAGCGCGGGATCGCGACCCACGCCGGAGCGAGCGTGACCCAGGTCCGCGACCAGGGGGACCGCGTCGAGGTCTCGTTCGATGCGGACGGAACGTCGCAGACGGCGCCGGCCGACGTCTGCCTCGTCGCCGTCGGCCGCGCCCCGGTGACGGAGGGCCTCGGCCTCGAGGGGGCCGGCGTCGAGCTTGACCGCGGGTTCGTGAAGGTCGACGGGCAGCTGCGAACGACCGCCGCCAACGTCTGGGCGGTCGGCGACGTCGCCGCGACCCCCTATCAGCTCGCCCACGTCTCGTTCACCGAGGCGTACGCCGTCGCCGAACGCACCGCCGGCATCGACGTCGCGGAGATCGATTACACGGTGATCCCGCGCGTCACCTACTGCACGCCCGAGATCGCGAGCGTCGGCCTCACCGAGGCACAGGTCGTCGAGCGGGGCCACGACGTCGTGGTGGAGCGCTTCAACCTCCAGGGGATCGGCAAGGCGAACATCCTCGGCGAGGGCGGCATCGTGAAGGTCGTCGCCGGCACGGACGGTGGCCCCGTCCTCGGCGTCCACATGGTCGGTCCGCACGTGACGGACCTGATCTCCGAGGCGATGCTCGCGGTCGCGTGGGAGGCGGTCCCCGACGAGATCGCGGCGCTGATCCATCCGCATCCCTCCCTGTCCGAGGGCGTCGGCGAGGCCTTCCTGGCGCTCGCCGGCAAGCCCCTCCACGGAGCGTGACGGTGGCGACGACGGTCGATCAGCAGGGGCAGGTAGCCGAGGACTGGCGCGCGGGGCTGTCCGACGAGCAGCTGCGCGAGCTGCTGCGCATCCTCAAGCTCTGCCGGTACTTCGACGAGCGGATGGAGGCGCTGTACCGACAGGGCAAGCTCCCCGGAGCGATCTACTCCGGACGCGGACAGGAGGGGACGCACGTCGGCGTCGCCTTCGCGCTGCGCAACGACGACTCGCTCTTCCCGACGCACCGCGACCTCTCCGCGCAGCTGACCAAGGGCCTGGACCTGAACCGCGTCATGGCGCAGTTCTGGGGACGGATCGACGGCTACACGCGCGGCCGCGACGGCAACAGCCACATCGGCGACTGGCAGGGCAACCGGACCTGGACGGTGATGTCGCACCTCCCGATCGCCTACCCCGTCGCCTGCGGCGCGGCGCTCGCCTACAAGCGGCGGGGGGAGCAGCGCGTCGCGATGGCGATCTGCGGCGACGGCGCCACGTCGAACGGCCGCTGGCACGAGGCGCTGAACGTCTCGGCGATCCATCGCCTCCCGGTCGTCTGGGTCGTGAACAACAACCTCTACGCCTACTCGACGCCGAACCCGCTCGAGTTCCCGGTGCCGACCGTGGCCGAACGCGCCGGCGCGTACGGGATGCCGGGGGTCCGGGTGGACGCCCAGGACGTGCTCGACGTGTACAAGGTGGCGCACGAGGCTGTCGAACGCGCGCGGGAGGGCGGCGGGCCGACCCTGATCGAGTGCGTCTCGCTCCGCTGGCGGGGCCACGCGGGCCATGACCCCGCGAAGTACGTGTCCCAGGAGCTCCTCGAGGAGTACATGAACGTGAAGGATCCGGTGCGGCGCTTCGAGGAGCTCCTGAAGTCCCGAGACATCATGAACGACCAGGCCGTCGAGGACCTCGACGAGCGCGTCCGCGCGGCGTTCGAGGCCGGGTACGAATTCGCGCTCTCCTCGCCGTTCCCCGAGCCGGGGGACGTGACGAAGGGCCTGTACACCGAAGACGGCTACTGGACGAGCGAACCGGGCCGCGGCGGGGGCACCCAGGCCTGATGGCGACGACCAAGGTCGAGGCGGGGGCGGCCGGCCACGGCGCCGAGCCGAGAGGCAAGCGCAGCGAGCAGGGCGAGGCCACCTACCTCGTCGCGATCGCCGAGGCGCTCTGGGAGGAGATGGAGCGCGACGAGCGCGTGCTCCTGCTCGGCGAGGACATCGGCGTCTACGGCGGCGCGTTCAAGGTGACCGAGGGTTTCATCGAGCGGTTCGGCCCCGAGCGCGTCATGGACACGCCCATCGTCGAGGAGACGATCGTCGGGATGGCGCTCGGCTCGGCGATGGAGGGGATGCGCCCGGTGGCCGAGTTCCAGTACGCGGACTTCATGTCCAGCGGCTACGACGAGATGACGACCGCGCTCGCCCGCTACCACTACCGCAGCGGCGTGCCGGTGCCGGTCGTGCTGCGCGGGCCCTCCGGCGGCGGAGTCCGGGCGTCGAGCTTCCACTCGACGAACCCGGAGCCGTGGATATCGCAGGCGCCCGGCCTGAAGGTGATCTGCCCGGCGTTCCCCTCTGACGCCAAGGGCCTGCTGAAGTCCGCGATCCGCGACGACAACCCGTGCGTCTTCCTCGAGCACAAATGGATCTACCGCCGGATCAAGGAGGTCGTCTCCGAGGACCCCGAGCACCTGGTGCCGATCGGCAAGGCGGACATCAAGCGCGAGGGTTCGGACGTGTCGATCATCACGCACGGGATGCTCGTGCACTGGGCGCTCGAGGCGGCGGAGACGCTCGCCGGCGAGGGCATCGACGTCGAGGTGCTCGATCTGCGGACGGTGCAGCCGCTCGACAAGGAGGCGATCCTCGCGACGGCCACCAAGACGAGCCACGTGATCTCGCTGTACGAGAGCCAGCGGTACCTGGGGATCGGCGCAGAGGTCGCGTCGATCGTCGCCGAGGAGGCGTTCGAGTCACTCGACGCGCCCGTCGTGCGCCTGTCGCCGCCGCACGTGCCCGTCCCGTTCTCGCCCCCGCTGGAGGACGCCTACCTGCCCCAGGTGGCCGAGATCGAGGACGCCGTTCGAAAGCTGTCCGCTTGGTAGAGCCCGTGTGAACGTGGAGGTCGGATGACCGCGATCAAGATGCCGCAGCTCGGCGAGACCGTCGTCGAGGGAACGATCCTCAAGTGGCTGAAGCAGGAGGGCGACCAGGTCGCGCTCGACGAGCCGCTGTTCGAGATCTCGACGGACAAGGTGGACACCGAGGTGCCCTCCTCAGCCGCGGGGACACTCTCGAAGATCATCGTCGGTGAGGGCGAGACCGTCGCGGTCGGGACCGAGGTCGCGCAGATCGACGGCGAGGGAGCGGCCGGCGGTGGACCTGAAGAAGCACACGCGCAGCCCGAGCCGCAGGCGGAACCACCGGCGGAGACCCCGGCGGCCGAACCGGCGGCCGCCGCGCCGTCGGCCGCGGACACGGGGTCCGCTACCCCCCCGCAGACGTCGCAGTCGTCCGAACCAGTCCCCTCCCAGATGGCCGCCTCGCAGGCCGAGGCGCTGCCGGACCGAGGGCCGCGCTCGCAGATCCTCTCCCCGCTCGTCCGCAAGTTGGCGACCGAGCACGGCGTCGACCTCTCGGAGGTGAGCGGCACGGGCACGGGAGGGCGCATCACCAAGAAGGACGTGCTCGGCTTCGTCGAGTCGCGCGAGGCCGCGGCGCCCGCCGCAGCAGCAGCAGCTCCGGCCGCCACGGCTCCCGCAGCCGCGGCGGCGCCCGCGACGGCTCCGGCCCCCGCCCAGCAACCCGCCGGGATCGCGGGCGGCGAGGAGCTCCTCCCGGTCTCGCACATCCGGCGGGCGATCGCGCAGCACATGAAGCAGTCGCTCGAGGTCTCAGCCAGGGCCTGGAACGCGGTCGAGGTCAACATGGAGAACGTCGCCCGCCACCGAGAACGAGCCAAGGAGGCGTTCAAGGCGCGCGAGGGCTTCGGCCTCACGTACATGCCGTTCGTCACGAAGGCGGTCACCGAGGCGCTGCTCGCGCACCCCATGGTGAACGCGGAGCTCCGCGGCGAAGAGATCGCCGTGAAGCACTTCGTGAACATGGGCATCGCGGTCAGCTACGACGAGGGGCTGATCGTCCCGGTCCTCAAGGGATGCGACACGATGAACCTGCTCGGGATCGCGCGCGGGATCAACGACCTCGCGACACGTGCCCGCGCGAAGAAGCTCCAGCCCGACGAGGTGCACGGCGGGACGTTCACGATCACGAACCCCGGACCGTTCGGCTCGCTGATCTCGGTGCCGATCATCAACCAGCCGCAGACCGGCATCCTCGGCTTCGATACGGTCGAGAAGCGGCCGGTGGTGATCGACGACACGATCGCGATCCGCCACATGGTCTACCTCTCGATGTCGTGGGACCACCGCGTGATCGACGGGGCGCTCGCATCGCAGTTCCTGGCCCGGGTGAAGCAGAACCTCGAGTCCTGGGACTTCGCCGAGGACCTCGCCCTGTAGCGATGACCCGGCTGATCCGTCCCGAGGGTCTCGTCGACTACGACGAAGCGAACGCCGCGATGCACGCGCTCGTCGACGAGCGCCTGGCCGGGCGCGGCGAGGACGCACTGATCTTGATCGAGCACCCGCCCGTCTACACGGCAGGGCGGCGATGGAAGCCCGGACACATCGTGTGGACCGAAGACCGGATCAAGGAGGCGGGCGCCGGGCTGCGGTTCATCGACCGGGGCGGCTCGCTCACGTTCCACGGGCCCGGACAGCTCGTCGGCTACGCGGTGCTCGACCTCGGGGTGCGGCCGGACGCGCTCGCGTTCGTCCGGGGGCTCGAGGAGGTCGTGATCCGCGCCGCGAGCGACGTCGGCGTTGAGCTGCACCGCAGCGAGATCCAGACCGGCGTGTGGTCGGGTTCGAGCAAGGTCTGCGCGATCGGCGTCCGCCTCGCCCGGATGCGCGTCTCGCTCCACGGCTTCGCGCTGAACTGCACCACGGACCTGTCCTGGTACGACGCGATCGTGCCGTGCGGCCTGCCGGGTGAAGGCGTCGCCTCCCTCTCCCAGCTCGCCGGGCGAACCGTCGCCGTGGACGAGATGGCCCCGCTCGTCGCGCGTTGGTTCGAGGAGGTTTTCGACCGGCCGCTCGCGGCGACGGACGAGGCATGGCCGTCGCCCCTCCCGGTCGCCGCGCCGGCCGGCTGACGGAGCCGGCGCTGCGCACCCCCGTCGTCTACCCGGCCCCGCGGGAGGCCGCGTGAAGCACCACATCCACGACGCCGCCGCCCGTGGGTTCGAGGCCGCGGTCGAGCACTACGGTCGCGGTCGTCCCACGTATCCAGACGACGCGCTCGGCTACGTGGTGCGGGAGCTCGGCCTCGCCGAGGGCCGCGACGTGCTCGAGCTCGGGGCCGGCACCGGCAAGTTCACCGAGCTGATCGTGCACTCGGGCGCCCGGATCACCGCGGTCGAGCCCGTGGACGCGATGCGCGCGTCGCTCGAGCGAGCCTGTCCGACCGTCACGGTGCTCGACGGGACCGCCGAGGAGATCCCCGTCCCCGATGCATCGGCGGACGCGGTGATCGCGGCCCAGGCCTTCCACTGGTTCGACGGCGGGCGTGCGCTGCCCGAGATCCACCGCGTGCTCCGCCCCGCGGGCGTCCTGGGGATGATCTGGAACGTGCGCGACGATGCGAGCGATTGGGCCGAGCGGCTCACGGCGATCTTCGACCGGCTCGCCGGGGAAGACGTTCCCCGCTACCGGCACGGGAGGTGGCGCGAGGCATTCGAGCGCACGGAGCTGTTCGGCCCGCTGCACCATCGCGTGGCCTACCACGTGCACCACGTGACCCCGGAGACGTTCCTGGACCGGGTGCTCTCCGTGAGCTACGTGGCCTCGGCGTCCGAGGACGAGCGGGCCGGCGTCGTCGGCGAGGTCCGCGAGCTGCTCGCGACCGACCCCGAGCTCGTGGGACGCGACGAGATCGTGATGCCGTACCGCACGGACGTCTTCTGGACGACCCGGCGCGATCAGGCGTCGGCGACCAGCGCGTAGCGGGGCCGCCGCTCGAGCCACCCGAGCGGCCAGGGCTCGTGCAGCATGGCCGCCCATTCGACATCGCGGAGCCGCTTGATGCGGACGGCCGACCACCCGGCCTCCTGAACCGCCTCGATCAGCGGCACTGGCGACGGGAGCCGCGCGAGCGGCAACTCGGCGAGCACGTCCTCCGGATAGGGCGCGTGATGGTCGTGCGGGGTCCCCATGACCCGGCGCAGCGCTTCCGCCGCGAGATCCTTCGCCCGGCGCCGCAGGTCGCGCTCGCCCCACACGCCTTCGAACAGCACCAGACGACCCGCGACCTCCTTCCAGCGCGCGAGCCCGCCGACGGGATCGGTCATCGTCCAGAGCACGTGCCGCTCCATCACGACGTCGAACGGTCCAGATGGCGGCTCCATGCCCGAGCCGACGACGAACGTCATCCGCTCGTCGAGGCCGCGCTCCTTCGCCTTCAGCTCGGCGCGTCCGAGCATGCCCGGCGACAGGTCGAGCGCCGTCACCTCGTGTCCGAGCTCGGCGGCCAGGATCGCGAGCGCGCCGGTGCCGGCGCCCACGTCCAGCACCTTGGAACCGGGTGCGGGAAGCGCCTCCTCGAGCGCACGGCGCCATGTCGCGGCCTCGAGCGGATCCGAGACCGCGTGCGACTTCGCGGCGTCGTAGGTGTGGGCGTCCTCGTCCCAGAACTCGCGGATCCGGTCGTGGACGTCGCCGCTCATCGGCCCGTCAGAACAGCGCCGAGGCGAGCCTGCGCCGGTACTCGGGCACCAGGTCGTGCTCCTCCCCGAGGACCGAGAAGACCTCGAGCATCGCCCGACGGGCGTCGGGGTCGTCCTGGAGCGCGCCGAGCATCCCGTCGAGCGCCTTCTGCCAGTCGCCCTGCGCGGCCAGCCGCTTGGCGGACGCGAGGGTCCCCGGCTCCGTGAGGTTCGCCCAGTCGCGCACCTCGAGCATCGCGAGGATGCGTTCGGCCTCGGGGTCCGGGAGCGCCGGCATGAGGGTCTCCCGCGCTTCCTGGGGCCGGTCGGTCTCGGCCAGGATGCGGCCCAGGCCGATGCGGGCGTCGCGGTTGTTCGGATCCACCCCCAGCGCCTCGCGGTACTTGTCCTCCGCGTGCGCGAGATCGCCGTCGAGCTCCTCCTCGAGCGCCTCCTCCACCTCGAGCTCGGCCTCGGTGGGCATCAGGCGGTCGACGAACTCGTTCACCATCGGCTCGGGGATCGCCCCCACGAACCCGTCGATCGGGCGACCGTCCCGGAACGCGATCACGGTCGGGATGCTCTGTACGCCGAACTGACCCGCGGTGTACGGGTTCGCGTCGACGTCGAGCTTGGCGAGCAGGAAGCCGCCGGCTCGCTCGGAAGCCACCTTCTCGAGGATCGGTCCGAGGGTGCGGCAGGGACCGCACCAGGACGCCCAGAGATCGAGCACGACCGGCCGCCGCTTCGACTCCTCGACGACCGTCTCCACGAAGTTGTCGTCGGTCGCCTCGACGACGACCGGCTCGATCTCCTTGACCTGCGCCATCCTCTGGTCCCTCCTGGTCCACACCAGGGTACCCCGGGCAGGTTGCAACGGCCCCGACCCGTTACTCGGCGACCCGATCCACGAGCCGGCGCTCGATCGCCGACCGGACCTGGGCGGTGAGCCCGGCGGCCCGGGCGCGGCGCTCGACGTGATCGTCGACGCGCTCGACGGCGATCGCCGGGCCGAAGGCGACGCGGACCATCACGATGCGCGGACGCTTGGCCTCGCGCGTCCGGTCGGTGCCGGAGATCGCGCACGGAACGATCGGCGCGCCGGTGAGCAGCGCGACCCACGTGGCGCCGTCGAGGAACGGCAGGAGCTCGCCCGGCGACCGCGTCCCCTCCGGATACATCCCGAGCACGTTCCCGTCTCGAAGGACCGTGAGCGCGATCCGCACGGCCCGAAGATCGAACCGGTCCCGGTCGACGCGGAACCCACCGAGGACGCGCAGCCACCACGACAGGAACGCGTTCTTGAACAGCTCCCGCTTCGCCATGAACACGATCCGCCGAGGACAGGCGACGACGATCAGGGGCACGTCCAGCGCGCTCTCGTGGTTCATCGCGACGACGACCGGACCCGAGCGCGGGACGTTCGACGCGCCCTCGATCCGAAGGCGGAACCATCGTCGGAGCCCCCAGCCGCCGACCACGGCGGCGAACCCCTGGAGCCACCCGGTGCCGAACGGTACGCCCTCTGGCGGCTCGAGCCGGAGGGCGTCGACGGCGGCGAGCACGTCGCCGACCGTGTTCGCCGCGTCGAGCGTCTCTGCATCGGCGAGGTCCACGCCGAACTCGCGCTCGATCGCCACGGCGAGCTCCGCGAGACCGAGCGAGTCGATCCCGACGTCCTCGAGACGATCTGTCAGAGAGGCGTTCGGCGATCCCGAGAGTTCGCGAAGCAAGGCCAGCGCCCGTTCGGAACGTTCGGACATCGGGCGTAGCCTATCCAGCCGCGCCGCACCGAGGATCAAGGAGACCCGATGCTAGACTCGCGAACGTGGCGACGCGAGTGACGACGGAGCCGTCGCACGAGGCCCTCGGCCTCTCCCCGGACGACCTCCGATCCATGTATCGCACGATGGTGACCGCACGCCTCGTCGACGAGGCGGCGTTCCGGCTGAACCGTCAGGGCAAGGCGCCGTTCGTCGTCCCGGTCTCCGGCCACGAGGGGTGTCAGGTGGGCACCGCGTGGCCGCTCCGGCAGGGGCACGACATCTGGGTCCCCTACTACCGGGACGTCGCGGTCGTCCTGATCGCGGGGATGAGCCCGTACGAGATCTTCCTCGGGCTGTTCGCGAAGGCCGAGGATCCCTCCTCTGGCGGGCGGCAGATGCCGAGCCACTGGGGCTCGAGACGGCTCGGCATCATCAGCCACTCGTCCCCGATAGCGACCCAGATCCCGCACGCGGCCGGGATCGCCTACGCGGCGAAGTACCGCAAGGAGGACGCCGTCGTCGGATGCTGGTTCGGCGAGGGCGCGACGAGCGCGGGCGCCTGGCACGAGGGTCTGAACTTCGCCGGCATCCATCGCCTCCCGATCGTCTTCGTGTGCGAGAACAACCGCTACGCGATCAGCGTCGCGCAGCCGATGCAGATGGCGATCGAGAACGTCGCCGACCGGGCGGCCGGCTACGGGTTCCCCGGCGTCGTGGTGGACGGCAACGACGTGCTCGCGTGCTACGGCGCGATGAAGACCGCCGTGGAGCGGGCGCGGGCGGGCGAGGGCCCCACGCTCATAGAGGCGAAGACCTACCGGTTCTTCCCGCACACCTCGGACGACGACGATCGGTCGTACCGGACGCGTGAAGAGGTGCAGCAGGCGAAGGACCAGGATCCGATCACGCGTTTCGGCGAAGAGCTGAAGGGCGCGGGCGTGATGGACGACGCCGCGATCGAGGCCGTCTGGGCCGAGACGAAGCCGAAGGTCGACGAGCAGATCGATCAGGCATGGAACGCCGCCGACCCCGATCCCGAGACCCTGGGCCGGCACGTGTACTTCGAAGCCGACGACGGCTGACGTGGGCCGGACCGTGACCGAGAAGAACGTCGTCACCGCGATCCACGACACGCTCCACGAGGCGATGGTGGCGGACGATCGAGTGGTGGTCCTGGGTGAGGACATCGCCGTCCGCGGCGGCGTGTTCCGGGTCACACAGGACTTCCTGCACGAGTTCGGCGAGGAGCGGGTCATCGACACGCCGCTCGCCGAGGCCGGCATCATCGGCCTCGCCGTGGGCATGGCGCTGCACGGGCTGCTCCCGGTCGCCGAGATCGAGTTCGCAGACTTCATCCACCCCGCGTTCGACCAGATGGTGTCCGAGGTCGCCCGGATGCGGTATCGGAGCAACGGCGACTTCGGTCTGCCGATGGTCGTCCGCGCCCCCTGGGGCGGCGGCGTCCACGGCGCGTTGTACCACTCGCAGTCGATCGAGGCCTTCTACGGCCACATCCCCGGCATCAAGGTCGTCGTCCCTTCGACGCCGGCCGACGCCACCGGCATGCTCCGCTCGGCCATCAAGGACCCGGATCCGGTCCTGTTCCTCGAGCACAAGCGGACGTACCGGCTGATCAAGGGCGAGGTACCCGACGAGCCGTTCGAGGTCCCGATCGGCAAGGCCGACGTGAAGCGCGAGGGCGAGGACCTCACCGCGGTTTCGTACGGGCTGTCGATGCACCAGTGCCTCGAGGCGGCGTCGCGGCTTCAGGACGAGCACGGCGTCTCGGTCGAGGTCGTCGACGTGCGCACGATCAGCCCGCTCGACACGGAAACGATCCTGTCTTCGGTCCGCAAGACCGGGAAGGCCATGGTCGTGTACGAGGACAACCGGACCTACGGGGCCGGGGCCGAGATCGCGGCGACGATCGCCGAGGAGTGCCTGTTCGATCTCGACGGGCCGATCGTGCGGCTCGGGGGACCGGACGTCCCCGCCATGGGCTTCGCGAGCAATCTCGAGCAGGCGTTCCTGTTCGACGCGGACAGGATCGCCGAGGAGATGCTCGAGCTCGCCCGCTTCTGACAGGGCTCCGCGCCGACCGCCCGGCCCTCGCCCGCTCAGGGGACCCCCGATCGGGCCGATAACCCTTCGGGGACATGAGGGCACGCTCAGGGCGACGGCGGACCACGGCGGCGCGGGATCTCCTGCTGATCCTGCTCGGTGTCGCCGTCGTCATCGCGCTCGGCCGCGCCGGTGGCCTGTTCGAGGCGGGGTACGAGTGGCTCGACGTCCACGCCCAGGGGGACCTCGCCGAGACGATCGCGGTCCTCCTGCTGCTCGCGGTCGGGCTCGCGATCTTCACGTTCGGTCAGTGGCGGGCGGCCCGGACCGAGTTGGCCTCACGACAGGAGGCCGAGGACCGCTTCCGCACGCTCGTGGAGGAGGTCCCGGCCGTGATCTACACCTGGGACCCGCGCCGCCCGACCGGGTCCGCCCCGTCGATCTACGTGAGCCCGCAGGTGGAGCAGGTCATGGGCTTCACCGCCGAGGAGTGGACGAGCGACCCGGGCCTGTGGATCCGGCAGATCCACCCCGAGGACCGCGAAAGGGTGCTCGCCGCCACCCAGCACGCCGACACTACCGGCGAACCGCTCGGCGTCGAGTACCGGCACGTGCGCCGCGACGGCTCGACGATCTGGGTGCGCGAGGAGGCCGTCGTGATCGAACGCGACGAGCAGGGGCACCCCTCGCTCGTGCAGGGGATCATGTACGACATCACCGAGCGCAAGCGCGTCGAGCGCGACCTCGAGGAGGCGGAGGGCCGCTACCGCACGCTCGTCGAGCAACTACCGGTGGTCGTCTACCGGGACGCGATCGACGACCTCAGCACCGCGCTCTACATCAGCCCGCAGTACGAGCGCGTGTTCGGGTTCCCGCCCGAGGCACGCCTCCACGATCCGTCGTTCTGGATCGACCATCTGCATCCGGAGGATCGCGAACGCGTCCTGGAGCTCTCGAAGTGGACGAACGAGACGGGCGAGCCGTTCTCGGCCGAGTACCGGTTCCTCGGGGCCGGCGGTCGCGTCGTCTGGGTCCGCGACGAGGCCGAGCTCCTCCGCGACGCCGACGGCAACCCGATGCTGTGGCAGGGCGTCCTGCTCGACGTCACCGCGCGCAAGCAGGCCGAGGCCGCGCTCTCGCGCAGGGACGCGGTACTCGAGGCGATCGGGTTCGCCGCCGAACGGTTCCTCAAGAGCGACTGGGGATCCGCGCTTCCCGAGGCGCTCGAGCGGCTCGGATCGGCGGCCGGCGCCGGACGCGTGTACGTGTTCGCCAACGAGCCGCTCCCGGACGGAGGGCTCGGCATGCGGCTCCAGCACGAGTGGCTCGCGCCCGACGCACCGCGCCGGCCCGGTGTGCGACCGGTCCTCGCCTACGACGAGGGGTTCGTCCGGTGGCGCTCGGTCCTCTCGTCGGGGATGGAGCTCCATGGGCTGGCCCGCACGCGGCCGCTCGAGGAGCGAGAGCACCTCCGGGCCGAGGGCATCCAGTCGCAGATCGTCCTGCCCGTGTTCGTCGGCGAGGAGTGGTGGGGCTTCCTCGGTTTCGATGACTATGTGGCCGAGCGCATCTGGCCTCCGGCGGAGGTGGACGCGCTGAAGACGGCGGCCGACACGCTGGGCGCCGCGATCGGGCGCGCCCGCGCCGAGCACCTGCAGGCCGAGGCGGAGGCCCGGTTCCGCGCGATCGTGGAGCACGTCCCCGCGGCGATCTACGTCGACGTGCCGGACGGCAGCATGACAACCCTCTACGTGAGCCCGCAGATCGAGCAGATCATGGGCATCACACCCGGGCGGTTCCTCGACGATCCGAACGCCTGGCTCGAGCTCATGCCCGACCCCGAGCAGCGAGAGCAGATGCGGGACGGCTACCTCCGGGCGATCGACGACCGCACCCCCTGGGTGGCCGAGTACCTGATCCGCCGGCCCGACGGCCGCGAGGTCTGGGTGCACGACGAGACGACATTCGTGATGGACGACGCCGGCGAGCCGCTCTTCCTGCAGGGCGTGATGTACGACGTGACCGAACGCAAGCGCGCCGAGCACGCGCTCATGGAGAGCGAGCGGCAGGAGCGCGAGGCGGCGGAGCGGCTCCGCGCGGTGGACGAGATGAAGACCACCTTCCTCGCGGCCGTCTCGCACGAGCTTCGGACCCCGCTCACCTCGATCCTCGGGCTCTCGCTCACGCTCGAGCGGGAGCCGCTCGGCGCGGCGGATCAGGGCGACCTGCTGGGTCGGCTGGCCAGCAACGCGCGGAAGCTCGACCGGCTCCTGAAGGACCTTCTGGACATGGACCGGCTCTCGCGCGGGATCATCACGCCGAGCGCCCGCCCGACGGACGTGGCGGAGCTCGTCTTCCGGGTCGTCGAGACCCTGGATGTCGTCGAGGAGCGCTCGATCCTCGTGGAGACGCGACCGGTCGTCGTCCCGGTCGACTCGGCGAAGATCGAGCGCATCGTCGAGAACCTCGTGATGAACGCCGCGAGGCACACGCCGCCGAACACCGCTATCTGGGTCCGGGTCTTCGAGCACGAGGACGGCGCGATGATCGCCGTCGACGACGACGGTCCCGGCGTACCGACCGAGCTCGCGACCGAGATCTTCGAGCCGTTCCGCCAGGGCCCGACATCCGAGCCACACTCGCCGGGGACCGGGATCGGCCTCTCGCTGGTGGCGATGTTCGCGGAGCTGCACGGCGGCCGGGCGTGGGTCGAGGACCGCGAGGGCGGCGGCGCGTCGTTCCGCGTCTTCCTCCCGGCGACCGGGCCTGCCCCCATCCAGGGCAACGGGAACGGGTACGGACGAGGGTCCTCGACCGTCGAACACGCGACCCGCGGCTAGACTCGGGAGTCGATGGCCGTTCGGGAACACAACCCGCTCCAGCGCCGCCTGCACCTGCCGATCGTCTCGACGAACGGCGCGCCGGTCTCGACGGAGCGCAAGCCTCCGTGGCTGAAGGTCCGGCTCCAGCGTGGGCCGAACTACCGCGAACTCGAGCGCATCATGCGCGGCCGCGATCTGCACACCGTGTGCCAAGAGGCGATGTGCCCGAACATCTCCGAGTGCTGGGAGGAGCGCGAGGCGACGTTCCTCATCCTCGGTGACAAGTGCACGCGGCGGTGCGGCTTCTGCGACGTGATGACCGCGAAGCCGGACCCGGTCGACGAGGGCGAACCGGCCAGGATCGCCGACGCGGTCCGCGAGATGGGTCTGCGGTTCGTCGTCGTGACCGGGGTCGCGCGCGACGACCTGCCCGACGGCGGCGCGAGCATCTGGGCGGAAACGATCCGCGCGATCCGGTCGGCGGTGCCGGGCTGCGGCGTCGAGGTCCTGCCGACGGATTTCAAGGGCGGCGAGCGCGACATCGCGACCGTGATCGAGGCCGAGCCCGACGTCTTCGCCCACAACCTCGAGACGGTGCGGCGGCTGCACGGCCGGATCCGGCCGGCGTTCGGCTACGACCGGACGCTCGAGGTGCTCCGCACGGCGAAGCGCCTCCACGCCGGCCAGGTCACGAAGTCCAACCTGATCCTCGGGATGGGCGAGCGCCGCAACGAGATCCCCGAGGCGCTCCGCGACCTCTCGGACGCCGGGTGCGAGATCGTGACGATCGGCCAGTACCTGCGCCCGACCGAGCATCACCTCCCGGTCGACCGGTGGGTCACGCCCGACGAGTTCGCGGAGTGGAAGACGCTCGGCGAGTCGTTCGGCATCGCACACGTCGAGGCCGGACCGCTCGTGCGCAGCTCGTACCACGCGGGGAAGATGAAGGCCCAGGTGGACGCCCTCAGGTGATGCTCTATGCACGTACTGCAACGGTGTGATTCGCTCGTAACGTGTGTGCACGTTACTCAATGGGTTACTCAAACCGCCACTGTAGAGGGAGCCCCGCAACGGGAACCAGGAAACCGCAAACCGCCACGGGGCTCCATGGCCGCGCCGCACTTGGGGTTAGCGTGACCGCTCCGATCCTACCCGTGCATGCCATCCGTTTCTGACACGCCAACTCTGACATGCCAAACCACTGTGCACTTGACTCGACCGAACGCGCATAGCACCCTTGCTCGCATGTTTGTCGCGAGATGCCTATGCCCTACCTGCGGGAGGGTGGAATTCCCCGCCGAGGACTTGATGCTGGACGTGATCACCCAGGATGAAGAGACCGCCGCGGAGCGGATGGTGGGTCGCTACGGCTTCCTCTGCCCCGAGTGCGGAGACACCGTGTGGAAGGACGCAGATAGCGGCACCCTGAAGATGCTGGTTACCCAACGTATAGAGGACCTTCAACAGGCGGCCGAGCGAATCCTCGAGCAGGCGGCGAGCTAGGGTCGCCCCGCCCGCTTGAGTTGGTCGTAGACGGCCTGCCGGCTCGATGCCAAGACAGTGACGCCGCTCGTCGCCAACTAGCACGGCTCGTCGGGATAATAACGACACTCCGGAGTTCGAGACTGCCCGGCCCCCTGGCGTCGCGGCCCTTCGCCAGCGCCTTGATGCCCTCCCGCCGCCGCCCGCGGCGAACTGCTCCACGTCCTCATGCTGCCCGACTTCGAGCGCGCCGAGCGGATCGGCGAGTTCTGCTGCTATCCGCAGAGCCGCACCTTCGCCGAGCAGCTGACCAACTGCGAGAAGGACCGGACACTCCGGCCGGTGCTGGTCGGGACACTCCGGGAGGCGCGCCTGACCAGATAAGACCGCGAGTCCACGCCACGCCTGGCCAGTTCAGGGCCAACCGCGTTCCTGGTAACGTCTCTTCGTAGGCGATTCCGCCTCGGTTCGCATCGAGCGACCGTCCGATGGCCATCGCACCTCTGTTGTCGGCCTCTTGTTCCCTACGGATCGACGAAGAGGAAGGAGCACGATGGCGACGCCAATCCGCGAGTTGGGATGGACGTACTCTTGTCCGATCTGTGGGACCTATCTTGACCAGTTCGACTTTGACAAAGCTCCAGAGGATTACTCCTGCCCGTTCTGCTGCACGCAGGTGCGACCCTCTCAGGTTGCCGATCGTGCCGGGTGGGAGTACCCGGACTAGGCGGGGCATCGAGATGAGCACCAACATCTACGGTCCACCACAGAAGGGACGACAGGTCGAGACCTATCCCGAGAAGCGAACGTGTTCGGCAGACGGGTGCTCGTCCCGACTTTCCATCTACAACCCGTCGCAGCAGTTCTGCTGGCTCCACGAATGGGTCGGTCCGAAACGTGGCGTTTCACCCACACGTTCCTAAACCCCATGTCCGGGAAGGGACTCCGCCGATGAACGTTAGAGCATCTGTCGCAAAGCTCAATTCACTCTGTTCGCGATGTGGCCACTCGGAGTTCGTGCATAGCGACCGCCAGGCACATTCCTGCCTCTTCAAGAGGTGTACTTGCCGGCTGCTCTATCCCATGCATGAGTTGCTCATCCGCGAGCCAGCGACGCACGGCGTGCCGAACTTCTGATCGCCTGCGAGGAGAACCGGACGCTCCGGGCGGTGCTGGTCGGCATGAGGACCGGCCAGAGGCGGGAGGTATCGATTGGAGGGGTCCGAGGTTCGCTATGAGCCTCCGCGTCGTGGTTCGGCAGGCCTAGATTGAGTCCCCTCTCTGCCAAGTTTTCTCGGCGACATCGACCTCAGGAAGCCACTGGCCTTGCCACAGCTCAGCGATCCCGACATAGACGCGGGCCACTTCTCCCCACGGGAACACGTCCAAGTCTGGGGTCCTGTCCGCTGGGTCGCGTCGACGCAGCCGGATCTCAACAGCGTGAGGCAACAGGCTGACGTCCTCCGCGTCGGCAACTCGAACGCGCCCGTCGCGCAAGAACACCAACGCCTTTCGCTCTATCTGCTCGTCCTCGCCCATCTTCTCCTCACGACCGGCTGTCCGGGCAGATTCACTCAAGAGTGTAGTGATTCACCCACCAGTTCACGAAGTGCCTCACGCGGTCGGCATGCCGCATCTCGCGATAGCACCCCCGACAGAGGTCCCGCAGGGCGTAGCCGGACTGCTGGGCGCTGACTCGGCTGAGGTACCTGACTCGGAACTCGGCCAGCGGAGGACGACCCTACGCTCGGGGCGGTGCTGGTCGGGATGTTGCGGAGGGCAAGCGCCGGGGGTCCTTCCTAGGACGGACTCTCTCCGTCGAACACCCATGCCTTGGGCTGTTGAGTCATATACCCCAGGATGCGACGCAGAGAACGTGACGCGTTCAGCAGGACGACGGGGCGACCGGTCGCTTCGAAGGTACCGACGAGAACATGCATGGCACTGGTATCCAGGAAGGCGAGTTGGGCCAGGTCGAGAACGATCGGTTGCCCTGGGACCATGATTTCGTCGATCTTGTCCTGGAGCTGTTGGATCGTCGCGACGTCGAGTTCGCCCGTGAGCACCAAGGCTCCCGTCGAGTCGGAGCGCACCGTGAACATGTCCTGCCTAGAGATCGACATCGCTCCCTCCTATCGCAACCAGCTCGAACCAGACCTTCTTACCGGCCTCATCAGGCTCGACGCCCCAGGCGCTGGCAACCCCATCCACCAGCCTCAGACCCTGACCGCTCCCGGCTCGGGTGCTGGTCGTCTGCGGCTGAGGGTCGAACATCGGGCCTTGGTCTACGACCTCCACTCGGACGAGCTTGTTCCTCCTGACGCGCACGATCACCGCCTGTGTCCCGCGGGCATGTCTGATCGCGTTCGTCACGACCTCTGTCGTCAGCAGTTTGGCATCGAGCAGGATCGGTTCCGGCAGGTCGGGCGCAACGGCCTCCAGTACGGCTCTAGCCACGGCCGCCGCGGTCGGTTCGGCCGGGAGTCGAAATTCAAAGGTCTTCATTCCTCCCGGTCATACCCATCTTCCCCGCTACCCGTAACCTGCGATTTCCCTGGATGGCTGAGCTGGCCAACCGTCCCGCACCTTCACCGGGCTCCTGATCGACTGCGGGAGGACACTTCGGCGGTCTGATCGGGATGCAACGGGAGAGCGAACGGACCTAGCTGGTCTCTAGCGTCTGGGGTCCGTTCGGACGGCTATGTCCTCGGGCGTTCCCCGGCGCTTCGCGACAATGAGGAATCCGTCGCTCTCCTCGACGACATCCTCGACCTCAGAGATGAGATGCGCCGGCAGGATGACGAACTGGCGAGGATCGCTTCGAACTCGCTCGTACACAGGCCTGGTGATTGCCAAGACTCGTTCGCAGTCCTCCAGGCCGCATTCGCACAACGCGTGGATGAAGGTGCTGGCGGGGCGGGTGTCCGCCTCCTCAATCGACTCGTTGACCGCCCTCGCAGCCACCTCGTTCTGAGCGACCCGCTCCTCGCGAAAACTCACCTTCGAAGCATATTGGGGTTCTGGATTCTGGGGTTCCGGGGAGCCCGGCGCCCGCGACCGCCAGAGGAAGGTGGAGGAGTCGGCCTGTACGCCGGATCCTGTGCCGGGCCTCGCGGCCCGGCGGCGACCATCTGTCTGAGCGCCCTCTCGAGCGCCCCGGGGCCGAAACCCTCGTGCGGCCTACCCGGGAGCTCGGGCGGGCAGCCCTCGAACGCTCCCTGCTTGGCCTAGCTCCGGGTGGGGCTTGCCGATCCGGGCCGGTCACCCGGCCCGCTGGTGAGCTCTTACCTCACCGTTTCACCCTTACCGCTCGCGCGGCGGTCTGTTCTCTGTGGCGCTTTCCGCGGGTCGCCCCGCCTGGGTGTTACCCAGCACCCTGCCCTGCGGAGTCCGGACGTTCCTCGAGCGTCGCCGCCCGCGGTCGCCCGGCCGGCTCCTCCGCGACCAGTATAGGGACAGACCACGGGCCGCCGTATCATCGGCTCGTCCATGCGCCGCTCCCGACTCGTCGTGCTCGTCGTCCCGCTGGTCCTCGCCGCGACGGCCTGCTCGGCCGAGTCGCAGGGGCCGATGGCCCCGATCGCGCCGGCGCAGCTCACCCCCGGGCCCGCCCTGGACGCCTCGGCGGCGCGCCAGACGGTGGTGGACTTCGTCGAGGCCTATCGGGCGTCGCCGGAGCAGGGCGTCGGCCCGCTGTTCGGGCTCCTCGCGGGCGAGGAGCTCGCGGAGTGGGCGCGCTGGCTCGACGTCCAGCACCGCGAGTTCGACGGCGAGATCGTGGGGATCTCGGACGTCCGCGACGTCGAGTTCGTGGGCTCCATCACGGCGCGGCGCACCTCGGCGGCGCAGGTCGGCCTGTCGGCCTCCGTGACGTTCACGTTCGCGCCGGTCGGCGACGACCCGATCGAGCTCGTTCGCGTGCTCGACGGCCCGGTGACCCTCGTCCGTGCGGACGTCGGCGACTTCCGGGTGCTGGACCTACTGCGCAACGGCGTCCCGATGTCCGACGGGATCGAGCCGTTCACGGGCGAGCGTCGTTCGAAGGACGGCGTAACGGTTCGTCTCGAATCGCTCTTCATGTTCTCGCCCCTGTGGCAGTTCAACGTCACGGTCTCGAACACGACCGACGAGGACGCAGTGCTCGACCCGGCCGGCGCGGCCCTGTTCGTCGAGCGCGGCGACGGGTTCGACCGCGTCGACGGCACCCTCACGAACTCGCTCACGATCGTCCCGGCAGGGACGACGATCGACGGCCTGATGGTGTTCGACGAGCAAGCCAGCGCCGAGGGTCGGGTGCTCTCCATCGTCTACGGCAGCGGGCCGGACC